>Ga0228638_1001048_pt1 | contig 11723 bp, 13 predicted proteins | sample 48DmetaG_FD_182704 | JGI IMG/M metagenome (GOLD analysis project Ga0228638, IMG submission 182704) | Seawater microbial communities from Monterey Bay, California, United States - 48D | ecosystem: Environmental > Aquatic > Marine > Coastal | place: USA: California | collected 2016-10-31 | reverse complement strand
AGCTGAGGCAAGGGATAAAGCTCGTAAACGAACAGAGCAAGGGATTAAAGCAATAACAAATGAAAAACACAAAGTTCCCGAAAAAGAAGAAGAAGAAGAAGAAGAAGAAGAAGATGATGATAGCGGTGAAGACGAGATAATGTTGAGAAATAGACTTCCTGTTTTTAAAACTCTTTCAGAAGGAAAGAGTGTACCAAATCCACCACCTGGATTTTCAGGAGGAAGAAAAACTCGTCGTCGCAGAAAAAAGAAAGGTAAAAGAAAGACTAAACGCAGACGTAAAACCAAAAGAAAACGTAAGAAAAAGAAACGTAAAACAAAGAGAAGAAGATAAATAATAATAATTTAAAAAAATCAATCGTTATATTTATATAATGACTGATTTATTGAAGAGAGCGAGCAATTATTTAAAACATAGGCAAGAAAATCAAATAGAAACAGTAACATTTCAAAGTAAACATTCTTTTCTAAAAAGGAAAGAGGAATCTGACCGTATTTTAGCAAAATATCCAGATAGAGTCCCAGTTATTTGTGAAAGAATAACTAGACGCATAAATGAATTAGACAGAAAAAAATATTTGTGTCCGGGTGATTTATCATTAGCCAATTTTATGTATGTAATACGAAAAAGAATGAAACTAGAACCAGAAAAAGCTATTTATTTATTTATAAATGATAAATTATGTCCCACATCAGCATTATTAAGTCAAATTTATGACGAAAATAAGGATGAAGATGGATTCTTATATATTAAATATGACGGTGAAAGCACTTTTGGATAATTTATTTTATTTAAGTATATTATATAATGTCTGCTTCAAGAGCCCCTTATTTAAGTGATTGGAGATTTTCAATGTCTTTAGTACCAAAAAATTTGACCGATGACTGTCAGGATCCTGGTAAAACATTTAGAGGTCCACATGCACGTGTTGAAAATGGTTTAAATAAAATTTGTAATGATGCTACTACCGCTTTTAATCGCGGTGCCACTGCAAAACCTGGTCCAACTACTGATACCTCGAGTAGAATTGCTCGTATCAAAAAATTACAAACACGCACAAAAACTAGAGTCGGACGTCAAACTAATGGCGGAACTCAGCGTGGCGCACATGCTACAGTAGAAAATGGTTCAACTGGTGCTGATCCTAGATCTCATAGAGCACAATTATTTGGAAACTATGGAGAAGTTGTTCCAGGTCAGACTTCTGGTCGTGGAGGAGATTCTAGTCAAGTTATTTATTTCAAAAATGTATTTGACAGAGTTTCACTTAATCACCTTTCAGCTGGTACAGATCAAGGTGATAATTAAATTTTCTGTTCTTACTTTATATAATGATTAATAAACTTTTAGCAGAATTTTTAGGAACCATGTTCTTTCTTTATGTTATATTAGCTACTGGTGATGCCGTTGCCATCGGTTTAGCTCTTATGATTGTTATATTTATTTTAGGAAAGATTTCTGGTGGAAACTTTAATCCAGCAGTATCAGTAATGCTTGCCATGGCTGGAAAACTTTCAATGAAAGATTTAGCACCTTATATTGTTGCACAAGTTCTTGGTGGTTTAGCCGCATTAGAACTTTACAAACGCGTCAAATTCTAAATAATTTATAATATACAATTTTATCTAATTATATATTATAATGGCCGAAAAAGGACCTTCAGCAGCACAAGCAGGAGCAGCATTAGAAATGCTCGAATCTATGAAATCAAAACTTGGCGGTGTTCTCCAACAAATTGGAGGTGCCAAGAAAAAACTTAAGAAGCGTAGAAAGTCACGCAGAAAGTCACGCAGAAAGTCACATAAGAAACGTGGTTCCAAAAAACGCAGAAAGTCACGCAGAAAGCGCAAGACTAAACGCCGTCGCCGTCGTTAAATAATATAATATAATTTTTTTATAAATTTATATTATATAGAAATGGCTAGAAAACATAAAAGAAGAACACGAAAAAGAAATAAAAAAGGTGGATTTTTAGGACCAACTATGAAAGGAAAATTTACTGATGGCCTTCGAGGGTTAGATGACCTAAGAAAAGGAGCACAAGAACGGGCAAAAATTGGTATGGAAGGTGCGAAAAAGGCAGCTTCTGACGTCCATTCAGGTTATAATACGAGAGTAACAGATGCTGGGTCATTACCAAAACCCCCAACATCTTATGTCAATCCAGAAATAGTTAGAGATGTTTCTCTAACGCCTCCTTCTATAGCTCCACCCATTGACCCTACCAAAGAGAAAAAAGGCGGTCTTTTAGGACTAGGAACTTGGTTTGGGTTAGGTGGTCGTCGTCTATCTCATTCATCATTTATTAATAAAATGCTTAGGGTTAGAAGTAAAACCAAAAGAAATAAAGCACTTCGTAAATATTTAAAAGGAGGTAAGAAAAAGACTAAAAAACATAAAACAAAGAAAAAGGGAAGAAAAAATAAAACAAAAAAGCGCAGAAGACGCCGCCGTTAATTTAGTATAATAAATTCTTAATATACATTAATATGTTAAGAATTATAATTACGTCATTATTACTTGTAAACGCTATATTTTGGGGTGTGTATCCACCCGGAGATGGTTCACCTCATTATTTAATTTTAAATTATTTTATACCAAATAGTAGTCCACCAAATAAAATAGTTCACATTATAATAGGTTGTTTGCTTTATTTGTTAGCATTATTAGTAAGTCAAGAAATAATTTAATTAAATCCGTGTTTTCGCATTAAATGATACATTAAATAAATAACAAAAGCACCAAACCCTAAATTATAAACATTTGCCAATGGATTTTTTTGTAATTTTGGTATTTCTTCTTTTATTTTATTTACAATATTATTTATATTTTGAAATCCACTCGCACAACCGTTATAACTATTTCCGGATACTGGATTGCGTCCACCAAATAAACAAGGGTCTAAATCATTAATATCAGCATCAGCAACATAATAACCGCTACGACCTTTGTCATCTTTTAATCCTAATTTTCTACATTTTGGATCTGTTCCTTGCATAAACCCTTTAAAAATGGCTAATGGATTTATTTCACCAACGTTTCCTATAGTTCCGGGAATTAATCCTCTAAAATCACCAAATGCTTGTCCTGTGGCATCAGAAATAATAGGCAAAGAACCTGTTGGAACGTTATTAACATAAATATATCTATCGTGTTTATTTCCATCTGAACTAGTGCACTGTCCTCCTGTTTTTAAATAAAACTTATTTCCTAAAGGAGATCCCCTTTTATTAGCATCTCCTTTTCCTTCTACTAATAATTGAGTATATGCTATAATACCAGTAATGTCCTTTCCTAAAGCAGTCAGATTACCATCACCACTCATACCCATATCATTTGGAGAAGCAATATTTTTCGCATAATTATAGGTAGGTCCTAAAAATTGAGCCTGCATTTTTTCAGCACCTCCTGCTATATCGTTAAAGAAATTCGCCATGTATATATTATATAATTATAAAATATGTCGAATGATGATAATGAATGTAGAATTTGTTTCGAATTAGAAACACCAGATGATCCATTTATTTATCCATGTAAGTGTAAAGGGACTAGTAAATACGTCCACACTTCGTGTTTAAATAGTTGGAGAACACTTAATAGAGATAATGAAGCGTTTAAAATCTGTATGGAATGTCGAACAGAATATGATATAATTAATGAATTTCCTCTTGAAAATACAAAATTATTTTTTTGTTGTAAAAAGATGATTCAATCTTATTGTCTAAATTATTTAGTTGGCTCTACTTTAGGCGTTTTTATTTGGATTATTGAAGCATATGGCGATAACTATTTTTTTTTAAGAACAATGAATGGAAATTTAAATAACGATAATGATTTAATCATTATTATAAAAGAAGATTATTTGGCACCACAAATCTTTTATTTTTCACTAGCACTATTCATTCAAAATATAGTTTTTTATATTTATTTTATTCTTAAGATTAGAAAGAAAGTGCATAGAATAAAATTATATACGCAAAAAATGAAACAAACTTTTTTTATAGGTATTCTTTTTACAATGTTGTTTTTATTTTTCTTCTTTGCTTTAAAAGACGAATATCCTGTTATTTTATTAAATGTTATTTCATTTTTTAGTGTGGCAGAACCAATTAATGGGTATTTATTAATAAAAAAACACGATAAAACAATTAAATGGCTTAACGATAATAATCCTGAAACACTTAGAAATTTTCAAGTTCATAATCCTCTAACAGAACATAATGAAAATATAAGTAATACAATAGTTACTAGAACAACAACAAATAATATTTTATATGAAAGTTTAAATACAGACAGTGGTGGTAGTGATGAAAATGAACCTATTCAATCATTAAATATAGTTATAGAATCTTAAAATCCTTGTGCTGACATATTTTGTAATAGTTTGCCGAAACCAACAACACCTTTTGGAAATTTTATAGGCTTACCTGGTTTCATAGTTGGTAACGCATCTAAAGTTGCTCCTGCTTCTTTTCGTTGATTATTTGCACCCTTCATAAATGCTTTTTGTTGATTTTCTTTTTTATCAGCAAAATCATTAATTTTTTTTATTTTATTATTTAATTCATCTGTTTCTGCATCTACAGTCGCTACTTCTTGATATAATCTATATAACAGGCTTTTATTTGTTCCTGCTGCTCCACTGTCAGGACAACCAGTCATATTTTCTAATATTTTGTCACCCCTGTCTAATAAATTATATAAAATCAAACTTAATAATAGAACATTAATTACAATAATTATTGTTTTCATATAATTATTGTATAGATATTTAATTATGACTGTTCGGGACCATTTCCTAACACTTTTCCCAAATTACCTGATGGTTTTACTGCTTTTACCACATCTCCTTTTACAGAATCTCTTTCTGAACCGGCTTCATTAATTTTATCCATTTCTTTATCTTTTTTCTTATTTAGTTTTGCTTCAGATTTACTTTGAGTTTGTCCGCTAAATAATAATTTAAAAACAGCTGTTCCCAATATACCAAGTGCCTCATTTTTCTTTTTCTTTATTCTATCTAAAACATTGTATGCATTATTTATTTTTGCTGTTAAAGCATTTTCAGCATCACAATTTTCTAAATTTTCAATTACTTTATCTCCTCTTAAAAGAAAATTATATAATATTAAACTTAATAATAATATATTTATTGTTATTATGATTGTTCTCATCTAATATAAATAGAGATTTTTTAACAAGCTTCTGGATATTGTTTACAAGCGCCTCCGGTATCTACATCTTTGCCATCTGCTAAATTTCGTAATGATATTGAATTCTTCTGTATTTTATCTGCTCTTTTCATTAATTTATTTGATGAATTATAGCTAGTATTTACTTTTGTGGATAAACTTTTTATTAATCCTGTTACATCTATTAATCTAGTTGAATTTTCTTCATCATTAATTACTTTACAAGCTTTTGATTTTTCATTGCTATCACTATATTTTACAGGAGCGCCTCTAGAACCAGTACCACCAGATACATAACTAGTGTTATTACAAACTCCTTCTACTACAGGCATCATTAATCCTATTGCTAAACTTAATAATAATATAATTAATAAAAACAATTTATCTTTCATATATATTTTAGTTAGTTATTTTTTCTTTCAATAATATAAATGCGTGACGGATTAAAAAATAGAGTAAATGGAAATCAATATTATCTAGAAACTAATACACTTTCCCAAATTTTATCAGAAGAAGGCGTTAGTAAATTAACATTTAATCTTCGTGTTACACCTGAACCTAACTTCTGTGCATCCAATGGTTCTTGTGAAGATGTTAATGGCAGCCTTCCTTTTGATCTAGAAAGAAGAAATCATTATTATGCTCCATTTAGGCAACCTCTTAAAGGATACAGAAAATCTATTGTCACAGATCCTACTGTTAATCCTAATTGTCTATTTACTACAGAAATTTATAAGGATGTTTATAGCGATTGTAGCTTTAATTTATGTAAGCCTATGACTTATACATCATTACCAACTAGTAATAAACCTAATGCTTCTAATTCTAGAGCTAATTCTGGTATTTCTGCTAGAGCTGGACGACCACTTATTCGCAGTGGTATGCAACCTAATAGGTCCGGTCAACAAAATAGTGGATTAGATGTAATTCAACCAGGTAATCCTAAAAAATATTCCTATTCTTATAGGGAACTTTTAAACAATAGGAGAAAAGTTACATATGAAAAGAAACTTCCTACAAAGAAAGCAGATGGTCCTTCACCAAATACTAGTGGTTACGGAGGAATTTGTGATACAGCGTCTGGATGTAATTATAATGCCGAAACTATATTTAAACCTAATAACGAACGTTTTATGGTTCAAGGTGCTGTTGATTCAAGTGATAGAATTACTAGACTTAAATTAAATACTATTAGGTCTGGAAGAAGATGTGGTCCTTCTCAACTCCAAGCGTGTAGAGGAATTTATAGAACTGGTGACGCTCAAACTGCTGCTGAAAGTGTTAGCTGGCCTTCTCCAAATAATGATTATGATAAAATTAAATATAAAACTAAATTCAATTCGGGACATTTTGAAGTTAATTATCCTCAAGTTTCTGCTTTAGCTAGAGTTCGTGGTAATAGTAGTAAAAGTAAAACTAATGTTAATAAAAGTAGTACTTCCTGTTGCCAAGACCCTGATAAAGCTGGTAATAGTTATTAATTTAATATTCTAATAATATATTATATTAATTATGCCTAAGAATAATTGTTCTTGTGCTAATGATTCAGAAATAGAGTATACTAATGAAGCACCAACATTTCGAACTCATTTTCTTCTTGATAATGCTTTTATACCCGTTTTTAATAATCCATCTCGAACATTAATTAATTTAGTTCAAAATGGTGCCCCTAATTCATTAGTAGATAGAGCTAATTGGGTGTCTTGTGATGATAGTGTAACAACTCAAGATAAATTAAAAGTTAGAAAAAAAGATAGACCAACTCCTTATAGAGTACCATTTAATCATTTCAGAAAGGTTACTTCTTGTAAAAGTGATTGTATTACTAATGTTAAACTTAATAAAGATTCATCTTGTAATAATGTTGATTGTTTTCCAACAACTTATGCTTTATCAAGACTTGTTGATAAAAATGGTGTTAGAAATTTAAATAACGGGGGAAATTATAAAAATTATTTACAGTCCTCTGGTAAAAATTATTATTTAAACAGTGCTGGAATCTTACCTGAATCTGCTGTTAGTGGAAAATTACATACTTATAAAATAGGTTCCATAGAAAATACTGTTTTAAATAAAAATTCAGGAACAGAAATATATACTGATTGTCAGTTAGGATATAGTTATACAACATCCCAAAATGATAAATCATTCTCTTTAACTAAAATGAATACTACTACTAAAAAGTATAGCAATCCATATCATAAAACTTCAGGAAGTGTTTCTTCTAAAGCACATATACATAAAAAAAAATTTAGAAATATATTAGCAGGACAATCTCTTGGTAAAAAAGATGGATATAATAATTGTAGAAACGGAGAATTTTGTAGTTTATATATGAAACCCGGACCAAATACAAAATTATTTATGGGTAAAACTTCTAAACAAAGATGTATTCCTCCTAGGATAAGAGGTATGAAACAGTCTTGTCCGGTACCACCACCTACTTGTGAAGGGAATAAAATTATAAATCCCAGATTTGAGAGAAATGAATATTTTGAAACTTTCGATAATAATGGATATTTAAAAATAACAATAGACCATTGTAAACTTGAACCTGATGATATTATACTAATTAAATTTTTAGGTTATTCTACTACTATTCAACCTATTTTTACTCCAACCACTGATACATTAGCGGTTAATTCTATTGATAGTTCTATTACTATTGATGATAGTGGAATTATAAATTTAAATATTACTGAACTCTATGTTAATAAAAATAGTATATATTGGGTAATGCCTGTTTCTGTTGGAGAAGGAACAACCACTATTATTCTAAATGATGGTGGTAATGATAGTATTATTAATAATACTAATGGACCAAGTGGATTGATATACGCAACTGTAACAATACCTAGACATTTTACCGCTAATAGCGTGACAGCTTGGTCTCTCACTGCTATTGATCCGTGTTATTATCGTCAATTGAACGGTATAGGTGCTATTACTAGTTTTACCACACTTGGTGGAGCATTCTTACCAATTGGAACGTTTGTTAATGCTTCTGTTCCGAATGGAACCACACATAATCCAGAAGATTTACTCATGCAATTTACAATATCTAATGAAGATTTCATCCAGGGTGATATTTTTACTATTGATTTTTATACGTCTTCTTCTTTTGGAACCGGATTTTTAAATGCTACAAATTATCCGAATGGTATAACAAATTGGAATTTAAATCCAATTCCACAAGCAGGTCAAGAATATAATCCTGGAACTACAATACCTACGTTACTATTAATAAAAATGGATATATCAGATATAAACAACCCTCAATTAACATATAATGCTAATTATTTTTCATCTGCTTCATGGACTGGTACAAGTCAAGTTAATCTTAATGGAAGCATTTATTATAAACAAACTTTATCAATTACTATTGGAAACAGTCCTCCAACTACTACTTCAAATAATGAAGTATATTATTTCTATATAATTAGAGCCGAACAAACTATCGGACAACAGACAACCTATACTAGTTTATTTTCAAATCACCCTACTATCGCTGGCGATGTTAAATATGCCATAAGTTGTAATTGTTATACTGGAACTGGTATAACAAATGGCTATGGTTTTGGCAGCCCATGCTCTACTGTGCCCTCAAATTCTGCTTTTACAAATTCGGTAATGTCTATAGTTGACTGGGATAATACGACTGCCCCGCCAGAAACTCTTATAACTACTTATACTGGCGGCCTTAGTCCAGATATTGTTAAATTTACATTTACTTTGAGTCATGCAGGCAATCAGAATAATCAGGGCCTTACAAAGGGAGATGTTATAGTATTTAGAATAACAACTGATTATGGAGACCAATCTAGTGGGTTCTTTATTGCTAGCGAAACAGATTTAAACGACAGCCAGACATTTGATTGGCAATTAAATAAAAGACCAGAATTCAATGATTTTAGTTTTATTAGTATTTGGTTAGAACAGAATGGTAATGTTTTAGATGCCCCCCTGAATGGGAGCGGGAATGGTATAGAATCGATTACTTTCGCTAATTCTACATTTAATACAAATACAAATGTTTATTCACAATTCTTATATGTTACAATTGGAAAAACTATAGAAAGTATAGCACCCGCACAAGGTGCACTTACATTAGGAATATATGCGGGTTTAGCCAGTAATGATATAATATCTACATTTCCAAGTAACGCATATAATATTAGCTACGAAATTGACTCTTATTGTTGGGCTACTACCGGAAATCAAAGCGATATTAGTTTGGACCCTTGTGGAGGTAGAAGTGGTTCATTTACTAATTCTTCATTAGAAGCAACTGGATTCGGTCAAGATACTGGAACTCTGGAAGCTAGTGATACAATTAGAATATGCAGCATCGAATTTACAGCAACTAACGAAGCACTTATAGGTGGAGATACATTAATACTCAAACTTATTACTAGTTATACTACCGCAACTAATACAACAGATGGATTTTTTACAGAAGATGTAACAAGTTACATTACTAAAAATTCAACCTCCTATCCTACTAGTGGTGGTCTTGCTATTTGGATTTCTCAAGGAGCATCAGGGTATACACCTCCTGTAGCAAATATGATTGACAGTTTGTCTATGGCTGTTTCTACTAATGATACTGGAACTTCCTTTGAATATATACAAACATTAAGTATTGATTTATCTGGCACATCAATATATGGCACTGCCGGAACGACTTGGAAAATTAATATATCAGGTGGTAATGGCACTACAGCAGATATTACACCGCTTCCTAGCACAGCCGGTTATATAAAGTATGATTTAGATCTTAACTGCTTTACTGGAACTGGTCTCCAATCTGGAACTAGTTGGACGACACCGCCTTCTTTAACCAACTTGTCACTAATTCCTAATAATTTTGGTGGTTATCCTAATCAAAATGGATTACCGGGTCCTGGTACAACCGACACGACGATGGAGAATCCCGCCGCGATCATGTATATTAACGATTCTTTTGAGGACTCAAAGGGACGAAAAGTTGTGTTAAGATTTACCAATCAATATGCTTTGTCTGGTGGAGCTACTATTAAATTAACTGTTAAAAAACCTATTCCATCTGGTACCAGTATCGCCTCAGCACAACATCCTATATTCTACAGAAATGAGACAACCACTCCTCCAAGCTTTCCACCTTGGGATGACATTACTGGCAATTACAATGCGGTCACGGTGCCGGATGTCATAGTTTGGGGGCAAACTACTCCGTCCATCGGAATTAAAGATAATATTTCTATTAGTGCTTATAATTCAACAACCGATACACAGGATGTTACAATAGAGTTAGATAATGGAGCTAGTATTGCTGCTAATTCCACAGTAGAAGTCTGGTATTATGATGATGATGGCAGTTATGGGCACGATATATGGCGTGATAATACTGAAGACGGACAAGAAGTTACATTTGATTTGGAAGTATCAGGACATGATGCTGTAACTAATCAATTCGGATGGTTCGTTCAAGATATAAGTGGTGATAATCTAGAAACAACTGCTGGTGACCCTGTTTTCAAAGCAGTAACTTCAAATGCTTCGCAAAGTAATGTAAGTAATATAATTTATAGACACTATTGTGCTATACCACAAAATTCATATATTATAATTTATTTTCACACTGATACTCTTTCGTTCTTTGACTATACGGGTTGGCAAAGTAATATTACAAATAATGCTTTCAATGTAGCCTCAGGAAAATTTGGAATTAGTGTTCGCGAAAAAGATCTTAATAATAGCAATACTGATAATGATATTGCATTGTCTGATTTTGGCGTAGGTCAATTCTATCCAGCACAAAACCCTTATGAAGCAAATATTCAATATATTAAATTCAAAATAAATGAAAGTGGGGGAATTTCTGGAGGAACAGGTAAATATATTGAAATTTATATGAATGACAATGGAATATTCCAAAATAATGACGGTTCACCAAATGGAATGTATACCGGTCAACTTAAAGTTAGTATAGAACTTAGATCAAGCTGGTCGCCTCACGCCACTTATGGCTGGGACCCAAATTATGGTTCCAACGACAATCCGCCAACAGGATGGTTTAATGATACTAATCTATTAGGATCTGTATTTATGCAAAATATGGGTGTCAATCAGCCATTTAATGAAGGAGAAGAAGGGGGTTTATAATAAAATACTAGAAAATTGAAGATTTTAGTTTTCCATGTTAATATGTTACACAATATAACATACTAACGCATAACAAAGTCAAGACAAAAACATGCTTTCTCTCAAGCAAGTTATCGCACAAAAAAACGGAATTCCAAAGATCAAAGACCTCCTAGCTGCGTGTGAGGCATACGAGTTCGACTCAAGCAACGACGATGCGGTGGTTCATCAAATGATGCATCAGCTCAGAAACTTGGACTTCTCCAAGAAAATGAAGAGGAAGATGGTGTATACACTTATGGATATCGACTACCTTCAAATCGTTCCTCACATCATCGACCGGAACCAAGAAGCTCTAGAAAAGGGCATCAAGAATGTTGATGTCTCTTATTTTGAGGGCAACAGAA
>Ga0228638_1001038_pt1 | contig 11812 bp, 10 predicted proteins | sample 48DmetaG_FD_182704 | JGI IMG/M metagenome (GOLD analysis project Ga0228638, IMG submission 182704) | Seawater microbial communities from Monterey Bay, California, United States - 48D | ecosystem: Environmental > Aquatic > Marine > Coastal | place: USA: California | collected 2016-10-31 | reverse complement strand
GTTGAATCCAATGCAGACTTTGATCTTGCTATTGAAATTCTCAGAAAAAAAGGGCAAAAAGTTGCTGCGAAAAGAGCTGAAAGAGAATCGTCTGAAGGTGCTGTAATTGCAAAAGTTGATAGCGATTATCAAAATGGAGTTATTATATCTTTGAATTGTGAAACTGATTTTGTAGCCAAAAATGATGGATTTATTTCTTTAGCAAATGAATTAGCTAATTTAGCATTGAGTAGTAATTCAATTGAAGAATTTCTAAATTCTACAATTGATTCAATGACTGTTAGTGAAAAATTAGTTCAACAGACTGGTGTTATTGGAGAAAAATTAGTGATTGGTAATTTTGAAAAGTTATCTGCTGCTTATGTTGGAAAGTATATTCATGCAGGAAATAAAATTGCAACTCTTTCAGGATTCTCTAGTTCCTCTAATGGAATTGAGGAGATTGCTAAAAACGTAGCTATGCAAGCTGCAGCTATGAATCCAATTGCTCTTGATGAAAACGGTGTAGATCAAAGTACAATTGATAAAGAAATTGAGATAGCTAAAGACCAGCTTAGACAAGAGGGTAAGCCTGAAGGCATGTTAGATAATATAGCCAAAGGTAAATTAAAAAGATTCTTTAAAGATAATACCCTAGTTAATCAAGATTTTATTAAAGATGGTAAACAAAGCGTTGCTGCATATGTTAAATCGAATGACTCGAATCTTAACATAACAGGATTCAAAAGAGTTGCTCTAGTTTAATTCCTTATTATCTAAATTGGTTTTTATAAATTCTAAAATCATTGGTTATATTTGCCTAAATAATCATCGATGTCTTACAAAAGAATTTTATTAAAATTAAGTGGTGAAGCTTTACTTGGAGAAAGAGATTATGGAATTGATCCAGCTAGAATTTCTCAATATGCAAAAGAAATTAAGTCTATAATTGATTATGGACTTGAAGTTGCAGTTGTAATAGGTGGTGGAAATATTTTCAGAGGTGTTTCGGCTGCTAGCAACGGGATGGATAGAGTTCAGGCTGATTATATGGGAATGCTAGCAACGGTCATCAATGGATTAGCTTTACAAAGTGCTCTTGAAGAAAATCATGTACAAACAAGGCTACAGACAGCTATTAAAATTGAAGCAGTAGCAGAGCCATACATTAAAAGAAAAGCAGTTCGTCATTTAGAAAAGAAGCGTGTTGTTATTTTTGGAGGCGGCACAGGAAATCCTTTTTTTACCACTGATTCTGCTGCTGTATTACGGGCGATAGAAATTAATGCAGATGTAATTTTAAAGGGGACTAGAGTAGATGGTATTTATGATTCTGACCCTGAAAAAAATAAAAATGCAATAAAATTTGATTCCATATCATTTCAAAATGTATTAGATAAAAACTTGAAAATTATGGATTCTACTGCATTTACTTTAAGTCAGGAAAATAACTTACCAATTATTGTCTTTAACATGAATGTTAAAGGAAATTTATTGAAGTTAGTTAAAGGGAATAAAGTTGGGACAACTGTAAATTAAGATATTTTGGAAGAAATTGAATTTATTATTGAAGCATGTAAAGAATCTATGGAGGATTCTATAGATCATTTAGAAAGAGAACTATTAAACATTAGGGCTGGTAAAGCAAACCCATCCATGTTAGCTAGTGTTAAGCTAGATTATTATGGTTCTCTTACACCTCTATCCCAAATTTCTAATATAAATACGCCTGATGCTCAAACAATTTCAATTCAGCCTTGGGAAAAAGATAAATTACAAGAAATAGAAAAGGCAATTATGATTGCAAATTTAGGTTTCAATCCAATGAACAATGGTGAATCAATAATAATTACAATTCCACCCTTGACAGAAGAAAGAAGAAAAGAACTAGTGAAAATTTCAAAATCTGAAATTGAAAAAGCTAAAATCAGCATACGAAATTCTAGAAAAGATGCTAATAATGAAATAAAAAAATGTGAAGTTTCTCTTGACCAAAAATCTATCTCTGAAAGTAATATTCAAGATTTAACTGATGAATATATTTCAAAAATTGATAAAATTTATTTAATTAAAGAAAAGGAAATTCTTTCAGTTTAATTTTTAATAGCATTATATTTAATTTTTAATTCTTTATTCTAACATGAATAGTCCCACAGTAAAAAGTTTATTAAAAGAAAATGCTAATTCTCAAATGGTTTTCATTAAAGGATGGGTTAAAACTTTCAGAGCAAATAGATTTATTTCCCTTAACGATGGTTCGTGTTCAGAAAATATTCAATGTGTAGTTGATTTTGAAAATACTGATGAAAAAATTCTTTCTAAAATCAACACTGGTGCGTCCATTAAAATTGAAGGTTTACTCAAAGAAAGTTTAGGTAAAGGTCAAAAAACAGAAATTAAAGTAACCAAAATAGAAATCTTAGGTGAATGCGATGTAGATTCTTATCCTATACAGCCTAAAAAACACTCATTAGAATTTTTAAGGGATAATGCTCATTTAAGAGTAAGAACTAACACTTTTAGCTCAATTATGAGAATAAGGTCAAATTTATCATTTGCTATTCATAAGTATTTTAAAGAAAAAGGGTTCTTTTATGTAAATACTCCTATTATTACAGGTAGCGATGCCGAAGGTGCCGGGGAAATGTTTAAAGTAACTACTTTAGATATAAATAAGTCATCATTAGACAAGGATCAAAAAGTCAATTATAACGAGGATTTTTTTGGTAAAGAAACAAACCTCACTGTTTCTGGTCAACTTGAAGCAGAAAGTTTAGCAATGGGTCTTGGAAAGGTTTATACTTTTGGGCCAACTTTTAGAGCAGAAAATTCCAACACATCTAGACATTTAGCAGAATTCTGGATGATTGAACCTGAAATGGCATTTTATGATTTAAATGACAATATGAAATTAGCAGAGGAGTTTATAAAATCTGTTATTAAAGATCTTATTAATGAATGTAAAGAAGATTTAGATTTTTTAAATCAAAGGCTAATAGATGAAGATAAATCTAAGCCAATGATTGAAAGAAATGAATTAAGTTTAATTGAACGATTAAATTTTGTTGTTAATAATGATTTTAAAAAAATAACTTATTCTGAAGCTTTCGAGATATTAAAAAATTCTAAACCAAATAAGAAGAAAAAATTCAAATTTCCTATTTTAGAGTGGGGTGTAGATCTCCAAAGTGAACATGAGCGTTTTTTAGTAGAAAAACATTTCAAAAAACCAGTAATTATTTACAATTACCCTGCAAAAATTAAAGCTTTTTATATGAGAATGAATGAAGACGGTAAGACAGTAAAAGCAATGGATATTTTATTTCCAGGAATTGGTGAAATAGTTGGAGGGTCTCAGCGTGAAGAAAGACTAGATGTTTTAAAATCTAGAATTAAAGACTTAAATATTGAAGAAAAAGAACTTTGGTGGTACCTAGACTTGAGAAAATATGGAACAGTCAAACACAGCGGTTTTGGTCTTGGTCTTGAAAGATTAATTTTATTTGCTACTGGAATGTCAAATATTAGAGATGTTATACCTTTTCCTAGAACACCTAAAAGCGCAGAGTTTTAAATCTTTATTTTCTTTAATAGTGTTTTTCGTATTTTTATTTGAATAAAATTTTAAATGCTTAACCAACGTTTACAATTAAAATTATCACAAAAATTATCTCCTCAACAAATTCAGTTGATGAAATTGATCCAACTTCCTGTACAAGAACTTGAGCAACGTTTATCCAGAGAAATTGAAGAAAACCCTGCTTTGGAAGTTGGCAAAGAAAATGAAGAAAATATATTACAAGAAGATTCAGAGGATTTTAAAGATGAAAAAGAATTTGAGGAAGAGATTAATGTTGAAGATTACTTAAGCGATGACGATATTCCCGATTACAAGTTAAAATCTAATAATTATAGTGCAGATGATGAACAAAAAGACATTCCTTTTGTTTCCGGCGTGAGTTTTAATGAATTTGTTAAAACTCAACTTCAAACATTTACTTTTAATGACTCCGATCTTGAAATAGCTTATTTTTTAGTTGGAAGTATTGATCACACAGGTTATATAAGAAGGGATCTTATGGATATTGTAGATGATTTAGCATTTACGCTGGGTATTTACTCTGATAAAAAGTCCGTGGAGAGAATACTTCAAACTATTCATTTACTTGATCCCCCAGGTGTTGGTGCAAGAAATTTACAAGAATGTCTTTCTATTCAATTAAAAAGAAAAAAATCTTCTCAAAGTGTTGACACAGCAATTAGAATTATTGATAACAATTTTGATATGTTTATTAAAAAACATTACAAAAAGATTATTTTAAAACTTAATATCAATGAAGAAATTTTAAAAAAAGCAATCAAGGAAATTGAGAAATTAAATCCAAAACCAGGAGCTGCATTTTCAGAAACAACTAAAATAAATTCTAGTATAATCCCTGACTTCAAAGTCGAAATTATTGAAAATAAATTAAACCTAACTTTAAATTCAAGAAATGCCCCAGAACTTCATGTTTCAAACGAATATAAAAACATGCTTAGTGGCTATAAAGAGACTAACAAAGTATCTAAATCTCAAAAAGATGCTGTAATATTTATAAAACAAAAACTAGATGCTGCTAAATGGTTTATTGACGCTATAAATCAAAGAAATCAAACGTTATTATTGACAATGAATGCTATAATGACTTTTCAACAAGAATACTTTCTTTCAGGGGATGAGAGTAAATTAAAGCCAATGATTCTAAAAGATATTGCAGAAAAAATTCAAATGGATATTTCTACTGTTTCTAGAGTTGCTAATAGTAAATATGTCGATTGTCCATACGGAACTAAGTTGATAAAATCTTTTTTTTCTGAGGGAATAGTTAATGATGAAGGAGTTGAGGTGTCAACTATAGAAATTAAAAAAGAATTAAAAATTATTATTGAAAGTGAAAATAAGTCCAAACCACTGACCGATGAACAACTTACCAAATTAATAAACCTTAAAGGATATCCAATAGCAAGGAGAACAGTTGCAAAATACAGAGAAATGATTGGCTGTCCAGTCGCTAGACTTAGAAAAAAATTATAATAATAAATGAACTCTGTATTATTTTTACAGTTAACTCATGGAAAAGAGAGAAATTAAAAATTTGTTTAATCAATACATTAAATAGAATAGTTATAATTCCATTTCCAAGATTATCAATATCAATTTTATAAAAAAGAAATTCTAATCGTTATTAATTTCTGTATAATATAAATTCAATCTCATTCGTTTATCATAATTTTCTGCGCTAGGACTTGGGCCAATAAGTACTGTCCCTAAGGGATTAATAGCTGAGGATAGTGGTGTAAAACTCATAGTTTCAGATTCTAATACTGCAGTGTTCATTGAATTTGATATGTCTGAACTAACGACTAGGCCTAATTTTAAGTTTGTAGAATCTTTTCTAATGATATTTTTAATATGTTCACTAATTCTAATTTTATACATTAATCCATTTTTATCATCGTCTAGTTCAATTAAACCTCCATGAAAAATCTTATCATTATTTTTATTGTTTCCAGTTGAATTATCAATGAAGTAATCAATTAAAGGTGCTTGACTTTTTAAATCAAATAAATAGAGTCTAGATGGTTCAATAATCCCTCCGCTAGAAGAAAGCATTTCTTTATCAATATGTAATGTTAAATTAGCTTCATTAATTAACCATTGTTTTGACTTTATTTTGTCTAAAACGTCAATACCTTCGCTATCTTTAAAAAGTTCAATCTCTGCCATAACTCCAGCACCTCCTTTCAAATAAACTGACTTTGGGTTAGTAATTGTATCATAAATGGCGTTATATATTGCTGCAGGATATGGCTCATTCTTAACAGAATTTAATTTATACCCATTCATTTTTAATGAATAATTAGATTCTACATCATCAATTACGTCATCATCCGTATCATCATCCGTACCATTCTTATTATATTTTTTGTAATCATAAACTAGTCTAACTTCTGCTTCATTAAAATTTAGAATCATCATTAAAGGATCAGAAAAATCATAAGCTTTGATAACTAGCCCTTTTAAAAATAATTTTAAATTTTCGTTACTTTCCAAATTTGAAGAACCCTCATTGTCTATAATTTTTTTTTGAAAAAAATCTTTATCCAAAGAAACTCTTATTCTAGGAGATAGCCTTTCTTTAACAGTTTCCGATTCATCTTGGTCTGTTGTGTCTGGATCATCCTCATTGTAAAAGACAAGCTCTTTTGAATTAATTTCTATCTCATCATCAAACAATACTGTCCCAGAAAAACTAGATGGGATTTCGTTATTTGAATAATATTGTTGAAATTGTTCAAAATTTGAAGCTGGGTCGAAAACTCTTAGATAATAGTCAAGCTCACTTACCTTTAGTTTGAATTTAGCATTAGAATTTCCCATTAGAGAATCTAACTCGTAAATAGTAGTGCCAGCATCAGGGTTTACCGAATCATCATCATCAGAATCTAAAATTCCATCACCATCAGTGTCAGGATTTAAAGGATTTTGGCCCATTTGAGTCTCGTAAATATCTGATAATCCATCGCCATCACTATCACTTTCAGGGTCGTTGCTATCAATATCATATAAATTTATAACTCCATCATTATCATCATCATCAACATTTGTGAAAAAAGGGATATCCAAAAAAACATCTTTTAATGTTTCTTCTTCGGGGATTGCTGCAATATTATCATCCACTCCGTTAATTTCATCATCTTGATTAAAAATTCCAAACACAGGAGAAACGCTTTCCATAGTTAACTGTGATAGAAAAGTAACTTCAGATTTTCCAAAAATGTTGTCATTATACGTACCCAACTGAAAAGTTTGAATTTGATTTAAAGCATAAGGGGGAATTTTTTTCATTTTTACAAAAAGAGGAATTTCTTCAATATTTGTATCAAATGGTTTATTCGTAATCAAATTAGTACCTATAGTATTGTAATCTTTATTACAAGATGACATAAAAAGTATAACTATTAGTTTTATAAAGTATTTCATCAAATTATTAACTTAGAATTTTTGAAGAATAAAATTCAAGGTACTCTTTTTTGAATCCTTCTTTAAAACCACATTTTAAAACTGGTTTGTTTTGGGCATTTGCAAGTTCAACAATAGATGGATCTGTTTGATCAGACGCGATGACTACTCCGTCAGAGTTGAGAACTGCATTTTTAAATAAATCTAAATAAGTGGGCTTTTCTAGGACGCTTAAAGTATCGCTTTCTATTTCATCAAATTTTATCTTACTAACCATTTTAGGGTTTAAGCTTCCACTAATTTCATTGCCATAAACTGAAACAACTACTTTAGAATTTGTGAATATTGGGTCATCTTTGTAATACTCTTTTAAATACAGTGGCAAAATAGATGCTATCCATCCATGCACATGAATAATATCTGGTGACCAATTGAGTTTTTTTATTGTTTCTACAACACCTTTTGCAAAAAAGATAGCTCTTTCATCATTGTCTTTGTAAAGCTTTTTCTTTTCATCTAGATGAACTCCTCTTTTTTTGAAATATTCATCATTATCAATAAAATAAACTTGCATTCTCTCTTTTGGGATAGAAGCTACCTTAATAATTAAAGGCATATCAATATCATCAATAATTAAATTCATTCCAGAAAGTCTAATAACTTCGTGTAGTTGATGACGTCTTTCGTTGATTATTCCATATTTTGGAATAAAAATTCTAGTTTGACCTCCGTTTGCATTAACCATTTTCGGTAAATTATATGTCAAAGACGAAATATCATTATTAGGAAGGTATGGTATAACTTCAGAAGAGACGAAAAGTACTTTTTTTCCATTCATAAAATCTTTTCTTTTAAACCCAATTATTAAAGAATGCAAAATTACAAAAATAATGTTAGATTTAGTCTAAAATACATGAAACATAGCGTGTTAAAATTTTATTAAATGCCTACATATTTTAAAAAAATTAATGTTGAAAATAAAATATCTCAATCTATTTTTAAAAAACAACGTATTGGATTAGTGCCAACTATGGGAGCTTTACACAGAGGTCATCTTTCCTTAATCGAAAAAGCTTTTAATGAAAATGATGTGGTTTGGGTAAGCATCTTTATAAATCCAACTCAATTTAATAACTCTAATGATTTAATTAATTACCCTAAAAATTTAAAAAATGATGAACTCTTGATTAAAAAAATCTCTAAAAGTATTGAAATATTTAGTCCAAATGAATTTGAAATTTATGGTGAAAATCCAAAAATAAAAAAATACGATTTTAAAACCATTGAAAATGAATTAGAGGGTAGATTTAGAAAAAATCATTTTAGCGGGGTTGCGACTATTGTATCAAAATTGTTAAGTTTATTCAAGCCTAACAATGTTTATTTTGGGGAAAAAGACTATCAACAAACCCAAATAATCAAAAAACTGATTTCTTTAGAAAAAATTAATGTTAACTTGAATATTTGCCCTACTGTAAGAGAAAAAAACGGGCTGGCTCTTAGTTCTAGAAATAATTTCCTGAGCAACAGTGAAAGAAACGATTCATATATTATTTACAAAAGCTTAATCCAATTAAAAAATAATTTTAATACATCAAATTTAATTTCAACTAAAAAAGAAATTAAAAACAACATAAATAAAAAGAAAAATTTTCAGCTAGAATACTTAGAAATAGCTGATGCTAGCACTCTAAAAATTCAAAGTGAAATAAATCCTAAAAATACATATAGGGCATTTATCTGTGTTAGGGTAAATGATATAAGATTAATTGACAACATTTTATTGAATTAATTTATATTTGCTCAATGCAAATTGAAGTGTTAAAATCAAAAATCCATAAAGCTACTGTTACAAGTTGTGACTTAAATTATATTGGTAGTATTACTATAGACGAAAGTTTAATTAAAGCCTCAAATCTTATTATTGGTGAAAAGGTTCAAATAGTTAATATTAATAATGGAGAAAGATTAGAAACATATGTGATTAAAGGAAAACAAAATAGTGGAGAAGTTACACTTAATGGCCCTGCTGCAAGAAAGGTTCAAAAGGGTGATAAAATAATTATTATTAGTTACGCAAGAATGAGTATTTCAGAAGCTGAAAAATTTAATCCAACTTTAATTTTTCCAAATGAAAACAACTTTCTTAATTAAGAATGGGTAGAAATTCTTTAAAAAAAATATTACCCTTATTAATTGGCTTACTTCTTGTTTATTACTCATATGAAAACACCTCACCGGAAAATAGAATTAGTGTATTAAATTCCATTTCAAAAGCAGACTATAAATTTGTTTTACTTTCAATTTTTTTTGGAATTTTAAGTCATTTATCAAGAGCTTTTCGTTGGAAATATTTACTAATACCATTAGGCTATCATCCTGGCACATTAAATTCAATAATGTCTGTATTCGCTTGTTTTTTTTCCAACCTAGGAATCCCTAGATCTGGAGAAGTTTTAAGAGCCTCCGTCATGCGTTATTATGAAAAAATTCCGTTTGAAAAGGGGTTTGGAACTATTATTACCGAAAGAATTTTTGACGTTTTAATTTTATTGAGTTTTATTTTTACAGGGCTATTAATTTCTACAAAAATTGAAATACCAAAATTTTCACTGAATTTTTATTTTTTATTTTACATACTACTTTTTGCTTTATTTTATTTATTTATTTTTAAGACTATTGAAAAAAAAGGTCTTTTCAAAAATATTTTTAAATTTTTAAATGGACTCAAAAAAGGGGTTTTTTCCATATCTAAAATGGGAAATAAAATTTTATTTTTTAGTCATACAATTTTTATTTGGTTCTCTTATTTTTTTATGTTTTATATTGTTAAATTTAGTATTCCTGAAACATACAATTTGGGGTTTGAACCTCTTTTTGTTGCATTTGTGGCGGGTGCAATTGCAATGTCACTCACAAATGGTGGTATCGGGGCTTATCCCTTGGCTATTGCAGCTATTTTAAATCAATACGAAGTTTCTTATGAAGCTTCCATTGCATTTGGTTGGATTGTGTGGACATCACAAACATTAATGATAGTTTTTTTTGGTTCTTTATCTTTTGTTTTTTTACCTATCTTAAATAAAAAAACCCTTACAAAGATTTAATTATAGATGTCTAAACTTAAAACGGCCTTTTTTTGTCAAAACTGTGGAGCTAAATATCCTAAATGGCTTGGACAATGTAGTGCTTGTAAAGAATGGAACTCATTAGTTGAGGAAGTTGTGCAAAATCCAAAAACAGTTTCCATCGGATTAACTAAGAGCCAGTCTTCATCAAAACCTATTAAAATAAATGATATTGACACATCAAATAATCCAAGAATTGATTTAAAAGATTCAGAGCTCAATAGAGTTTTAGGTGGAGGGATAGTCCCTGGATCCTTAGTACTAATTGGTGGAGAGCCTGGCATTGGAAAGTCCACATTATTATTACAAATATCTCTGCTATTAAATATTAAAGTTTTATATGTGACTGGAGAAGAAAGTCAACAACAAATTAAGCGAAGAGCAGATAGAATTAATTCTAACTCAGAATTATGTTTCATATTGAATGAAACAAATGTTGAAAAAATTATTACTGAAATTAACTTAATAAACCCTGAAATAGTTATTGTAGACTCTGTTCAAACTCTGCAAACTGATTCGATTGACAATAGCCCCGGAAGTGTTTCGCAAATTAAAGAATCTACATCACATTTCTTAAAATATGCTAAAAAAACTAACCTTCCTTTTGTTATTGTTGGTCACATTACTAAGGACGGTGGTATTGCTGGACCAAAAATTTTAGAACATATGGTTGATGTTGTTTTACAATTTGAAGGAGATAGAAATCATATTTATAGAATTTTAAGATCTAAGAAAAATAGATTTGGATCAACAGCAGAAATAGGAATTTATGAAATGTTAAACGATGGATTAAAACAAGTTAATAATCCTAGTGAGTTACTGATCTCAAACAATAAAGATCCTTTAAGTGGAAATGCTATTTCTGCAACAATTGAGGGAATTAGACCAATAATGATCGAAATTCAAGCCTTGGTAAGTACAGCTGTTTATGGAACCCCACAAAGAAGTACAACTGGATTTAATTCAAAAAGACTCAACATGCTTTTAGCTGTTCTGGAAAAGAAAGCTGGCTTTAATTTAGGAACAAAAGATGTATTTTTAAATATAACGGGAGGAATAAAAATTGAAGATCCTGCAATAGATTTAGCTGTAGTTGCAGCAATATTATCAAGTAATATTAATATCCCAATTCCAAAAGGAATTTGTTTTGCAGCAGAGGTTGGTTTATCAGGTGAGCTTAGAAATATTTCAAAAATCGATCAAAGGATAAATGAAGCAGAAAAACTTGGATTTAAATTTTTAATAGCAAGTTCTGCAACAAAAATTTCTAAAAATCCCAAAAACATTAAAATTCTACAATACTCTAAAATTGAAGAGGTGATTAAAAATTTATTTAAGGAGCAGGGTTAGGTATTAAAGAATGAATTTTTTCAATTTCGTCTAAAATCTCTTTACTTAAATTTACATTTATACTACCGATATTCTCTTTTAATTGTTCAAGCTTTGAAGCTCCAATAATATTACTTGTTACAAATGGACGAGAATTAACAAAAGCCAAAGAAATGTGAGTCAATGAAATGCCATATTCTTGAGAAATTTTCATGTACTTTTCAGTTGCCTTCATTGATTGCTGTCCAGCAAATCTACTTAAGTTTGGGAAAAGTTTAAGTCTGCTGTCCTCTGGAATTTTTCCATTTAAATATTTCCCGCTTAATACTCCAAAACCTAGCGGTGAATAAGCAAGAAGTCCTGTGTTTTCTCT
>Ga0228638_1001034_pt1 | contig 11819 bp, 7 predicted proteins | sample 48DmetaG_FD_182704 | JGI IMG/M metagenome (GOLD analysis project Ga0228638, IMG submission 182704) | Seawater microbial communities from Monterey Bay, California, United States - 48D | ecosystem: Environmental > Aquatic > Marine > Coastal | place: USA: California | collected 2016-10-31 | reverse complement strand
ACCGGGGCGAAACCGCGATGAACTTTCGACGCGCGACGTGACCTTTGGGCGCCACGCGCGCCCGGAGACGGCGCGCGCGCGTCGGCACGACGCGACGCTCGAGGACGCGGGAGACGCGCGATGTCGCCGCCGACGCCGCGCGACGTCGATCGCCCGTCCCCGCGCGCGCCCGCGCCGAGACGCGCGACGCGAGGCGACGACGACGCGGGAGACGACGGCGTCGCCGTCACGCGCGCGAATGCGAAAAATGAAAATGAAGCGAATGCGAATCGAACGGCGCGCGCGTCGACGACGCGCGAGGACGCGCGCGAGGCGAACGGGAACGATGGGAAAACCGCTCGAGAGCCGACGAGGGTGCGCGCGACGCGCGAACGGGCGATGCGATGGCGACGGGAGGGAAACATTTGGGAGATGGGCGATCTTTCAAACGGCTGGTGATTTTGAAAGATTTTTTAAACGCGAGGACGCGAAGACGCGAGGGCGATCGGGGCGCGGTGAAGGCGCGCGAGAGACTGACGAAGGCGCGAAACGTGGATTTTTAACGTCGCAGAGCGCGTCGTACGAGTCGAGCGAACGACCGATGATGACGCCGTCGTACATGGAGTGGTATCGAGCGGCGATGGCGAACGGCGGCGTGGTGCCGGCGGCGGGGACGCCGTTGCAGGTGGTGTCTCAGCACGAGTTCGCGGTGCCGGTGGTGGTGCCGGTGAACTTAATGCCGGGTGGGGAGGGTATGTCACCGCCTGGGGTGGCGGATATGGGGTACGGGGGGTACGATCCGCACGCGATGGCGGCCGGTTCGTACGCGCCGGCGGGCGCGTACGGGGTGCCGCCGCCGATGATGATGATGGGCGCGCCGGCGCCGCCGGGGGCGTACGGTGAGTACGCATACGCGGCGATGACGGCGGCGCAGCACGAGTATTACGCAGCCATGCATAACGCGCATCATTACGACCACTACGGGTACGTGATGCCGCCTTACATGGGCGCGGGCTTTGTCCCTGGCGGTCGCGGATACGGCAGGCGATCGCCGGGAGGTCGCGGCGGTCGAGTGGGAGGTCGTGGCGGCCGAGGTCGCGGCGAGCAGTGGCGTAATGGTGTGCACGTGAACGGTGGTATCGTCGGTGGCCGCTTCTACGGCGCCAGTGGACGATATTTCGGCGATGGACGTGCGAACGAAAAGGCGGTGCCGTACACCGTCTTCGTCAAGGATGTGCCGGCGAGCGTGAGCGAACGCGAATTAGCGGATGTTTTCGCCTCGTGCGGCCGCATCATAGACTGTCGCATGTGCGGTGATGCGAACACACACAAGTTTAGCTACGCCTTTGTGGCGTTTGAGTGCGCCGAGGCGGTGGATCGGGCGTTATTGTTGGACAAGACGCCGCTCCACGGGAAAAACATCATGGTGAAGAAGAGCGACACCGCGGTGATCCCAGTGAACCCGTTACTGCTACCGCAGAATGAACGAGAGGTTGAATCGTGCGCGAGGACAATTTACGTCGCAAACGTCGACAAGACCGTGGACTCGCACGCGTTGAAGTTACTTTTCGAGGACCGCGCCGGCCCCGTCAACCGCTTGCATTTGCAAGTGAAGAACAACGCCGTGGCGAATGTAGCCTTCGTAGAGTTCGTCGACCTCGAAAGCGTGGGAACCGCGCTGCATTTGACGGGTGAACAGCTTGGAAACCGCATGATTCGCGTGAGTGCGTCAAAGACGCCGCTCCGTTTGCATCGACGAACGAATCACGGATCCGCGGCTTCGACTTCGGGCGACTCGTCTGCCGAATCGCAGCGCGCAACCATGCCACCGTTCCCTTACCCGTACTCGACGTCCACCCGGACCATCGGTGATGAACCGACGACGCCGGAGTCGCCGCCGTGCAAAGTTTACGTGAGGAACATTCCGAAAACTTTATCTCCAGGGAGTCTCAGGGCGATGTTTTCCGAATGTGGACAAGTGAGACACGTCGAGTTGCTCACCAACCCAAAGAGTAAGTTTCCGTACGCTTTCATAGACTTTGAGGACAACGAAGCGGTAAAGCGCGCGTTGGATTTAGACGGCAAAGAAGTGGATGATTGCCAGCTCAAAGTTGAGATCTCGCACAGCAAAAAGCGCGCCCTGACACGGCCATTGGATCCAGTAGCGCAAGAAAAGGCGGATCGCACGGTTTACGTGACGGATATCGACCCTGAGATCGAACCGACGCTCGTGCGCGACAAGTTTGAGGAGGAATGCGGTGAGGTGGCGTTATTCTGGTACAAGGCGTTCGAAAAGGGCGAGAAGCAAGCCATCGCCTTCATCGAGTTCGCTGAACTGAGCTCTGTGGGTAAGGCGTTGAAGCTGTGTCGGACGCACTTTTTGTGTGACTCGCGCTTGGTCAAGGTTCGACACTCCGTCACAGCGTTGACACCCAAAGAAGGTCATCCCGGGACGTGCCACACTCCTGAATTAGACAGCCCCGCGAGCTCGAGCGGTGATGAAGGTCCGGATGATCGCGAGAGCGTCGTGCGTAATTTATCGTCTCCGCTCGACGCCGAAATCGTCGCGGCGAAGGTTGAGAAGTTAGGCATGAAGAACGCCGCGGCGTAGGGCACGACACCAGAGAATGTACATATAAACTAAGTGTGATATACTACTACAATATTCTACTGCGCCTCGGCTATGCCGCGAACGATGCCGTTCGCGTGCGCCAAGCCGGTGACGATGACGCACGTGACGACTTCGTCGTCGTCTTCATCAATCCGCGGCGCTTGCGACGCCTCGACGCTCGCGCTCGCGAGTAAATACCCAGCCGGATGTGTCTCTAACGCGTGCACGTCGCACTCGTCCATTCCTTCGATCCAAACCTCCAATTTCCGAGCCTTTGTCGTCGGGCGCTCGCCCTCCACCACGCGCGTCACTCGTGCGCGGCGCATGGAATCCTCAACGGCCACGGTTCCAGTACGTCGAGCCGCATCGCCTAGAATCTCAAAGCAAGAACTACTCACGTAATGTCTCGCGCGCCCGAGTAAACACCCGAGCTCGGCGCCCACGAGGGATCCGCCATTCGCTTCCGCGAGCGAGTCCATGAGCGCTAGCCAACGCGGCTCCCACAAGTTCAGCCTTCTCGTTTCGCCCCGTTTCAGCGGACGTTTCAGCGTGAAGCACGGCACCGCGCCAGCATCACTCGGGGTGAATGTTTGCATGCTCTTCTTCGTCGCCGACGGATCGGTGGAAAACCCAAATCGCACGCGGCGTACCCGCCCTCGAGCGATGCCCGAGCACACGTCGACGGCGTTCAACGCGTTGGCGCACAACACCTCGTCTCTTTCCATCCACAGCGTCTCCACGAGCGGGCAAAATAATAAAAGCGCAAGGAACACGCCGACTGCGTCCACGAGACCGTTCTCCGCTCCGTTCGGCATCGCCAAGCTCGCCAACGTCGCCGCGACGAACGCCGCCGCCGGTCCCGCGAGCGGCGTCAGATTTCTCGGCTCGTCCATGAGAGCTCTCGCCACGTCCGCCGCGGCGAGCGCGCCATCGCTCGAAACACTCACGGATCCACCATCCCACGCGTTTTTCACGTACGCCAACACCGTTTTCCACCGTTCGATCGCGAAAGGGTTCGTCCCGAACGCGCGAGCCGCCAACGCCTCGCCTATACCTCTCGCCCGCACGTCCCCGTACACCGTCAGCGCGTCCTCGCGCTCTGATTCGATGATACCGGTCAACAAATCGCTCCCGTATTCGGAATCGTCGATCACGCGCGCGCGTTCGACGAAGCTCGCGACGAGGGCGTCGGCGCGCTCTTGGTCGAGCTCGAGCACCACAGCCTGCGGTTTCGCGCGTCGTATGACCCGTCGAACGTCTGCCGCCGCCGCCGCGCTCGCGTGGGAGGTACCGACGACGTAGAATTCGCACTGCGTCGCGCGGGAGGGTCGAGAGACGTCGAGTTTGAGGCTTTTTGAGACGAATCCCGTGCCGGGAGGGAGCCAGGTCGGGACGGCGGCGCCCGACGACGACGACGACGACGACGGGACGTCCGGGACGACGACGCGCACGCACGCGGCGCGCATGGCGATCGACGCCGACGTCGGGCGCCTCGCGCGCGTCGCGACGTGAAGTTTGGGTCGGTTCTCTGTGTGTGACGTAGCAATTTGTCTATTCTACCCGACGGGAGGGACGACGACGACGACGCGGGCGGCCTACCTCGCTTCACCGCGGCCGCGATCGCGCGGCTTTCGCTTTTCCATCCTTGCCGCTCGTTTCTTCTTAGCCTTTTCTTCCTCTCGAGCGAGTTTCAACGACCTGGACGCGACGAAGCCTTCAAACGTCAAATCGCCCGTCTTCGCGATCGCCTCCTCGTCCGAATCGATGTCGTCGTCGGTGTCGTCTTGCGCGAGGATTTGCCTGCCATCGCGCCACTTTAACGTGGACTTTCGGTTGTCGATGCCGATGATCTTGGCCGTGACGTCGCGGCGAGTCTCGTCTTCTTCTTCTGACGAATATTCGGCCGTTTGCAAACGGTCGCCGGTGTCGGTGTCAAACAGCTCTCGACTTTGATCGTGGACGTTGCGAGCGACGAAAACATCGCTCCAAAATTGACGCCACACCGCATCGCCGGAGAGCGTACACGTGCGCTTATTGATGATGATCATCGCTTGCAAGATGAAACCGTATCGCTCGTCGATGGTGACGTTAATCTTCGGGGGCGTTCCTTTCCACTTTTTGACGTCGATGGGCTCGGTCCAGCCGTATTTCACCACGCGACGGTTGTTCTCCTCCTTAAAAGCCGTCGACTCCACGTTGCGCGTCGCGATGAATCGCCGCCATCGCGACAAATGAATGGGTTTATTGAGTGTGAGCTTTTTCGTCTCCACGCTGCAATGCATGTAGGCCAAGTAGCGCATCAAATAAACAATTCCACCGCCCAACGCCGACCACGCGAGCATGTTCAAGATGAACCAAACCGCGGGAACATTCACTATGTACGGCTGCACCGCTTCGACGGCCCATCGAATCTCGGTGAACGAAAGGTATTGCCCCGTGAATCGATCGAGAATGTCAAACGCGAGCGTCCCCGACAAAATCACTTGCGTCACCTCGAGCGTGGTGCTGTTGCGCGCCTGCGCTCGGAAAGCATCCTCTAAGTTTTTCGTCGTCCCTTCTATCGCCTCGTTGATGCGGAGCTTTCTTCGTGAGCCGATGACGGCGTTCATTTCTCGCAGAGACTCGAGATCGTTGACGCACGCCGCGATGACTTTTTCCAAGTCAACGGCGCGTCTTTGCAAGCGTTTCCACGACGGTTCCAACTGAAACAAGTCGTACAACACTTGCGACGCGCCGTCGCTCATATCCGCGCTCAACTTTTCACGAGACGTGTCGACGTTTTCGAGCGACTCGAGCACGAACTGCTGAGTGGCGCTCAAGATCGTCACCGTCGTCGTGTGATCGGCGAGACGCGAACGAATGCGCGTTACGTTCGTCGGATCGATCTGATAGGTTTCAATCAACGCTCGCGTCTTCTTCAACTCGTCGTTCAGCGCGAAACAACTGCTGAAGACACTTTTGATGAACAACGAGCGAGCTTGGAACGCTGAATATGTCGCGAGAAGCTTGTGATGACGTTCGGTGCGCGGACCAAAGACGACGACACCGCGTGAACCAAAGACGATGACTTCTTGTTCGTTCAGGTCGTACGCGTAAAACGTCGCGCCGATGACTTGCTTGAGCTCGTTTTCGTTATCTTCACCATCCATGTACGCCGCGGCTTTCAGTTTTGGCGTCGCGCGCTCGGCGATGATGCACGTAAACTTGTCGCGATTGTCCGGCTCGCCCTTGTATGTGATGTTCAACATGGAGCGCTGACGCTCGGAAAATAAATTTCCCACCAGCGAGCTCGTGTCTTCGTGGACGTCGGAAAGTAAGCGCGCGAGTAAATCGACGCTGATATCGTTTCGAATTCGATCGGCGATGCCGTTGACGACGATGCCGTAAGTGATGGCGCCGTTTTCCCGAAAGTTGATGCCGAAAACCTCGATTTGCTGCTGCACCAAGTTACTCTTGGGCGCCCCGGTGGCGAGCAAGTCTGCCTCGACGTTTACGAATCGCGTTTCGTCGACGTCGAGGACTTTTAGCTCGGTTTTATTGTCGGCGTTGATCCCGACCACCATGTTGAATTCGTCCTGCGTCGCGCTCGCTTCCGCGGTGAACATACCGCCCGCGACGCGGTCTCCCGTGCCGAGTTTTCTACAGAAAGAAACCATTTCGTTCGATCCCATCGGCACGTATTCGGTGACGATGATTTTCACCGAGTCGAGCAAGATACTTTCACTCAGGCGCGGGTCGCGAATATCGCGACTACTTTGAACGGCGCCGCCGAGCACGCGTTTTGCCTTTTTGTGCCCGTTCAACGCGTTCGGTGTGAACGCATCGGAGCTCAGCATGTGCGGAGGGATGTACGGAGACGAGACGTACGGCACGTCTTCGACGTCCGTGATGGTGGAGCGGATGCGGACCCCGATCGAGGGGACGGTGAGGAAAAAATCCGAGGACTCGCGGTCGTACCGCACCTCGAGGAGGTGACCAGCTTCGTGCACCAACGAATCTACCGACTGGCGCATCGCGCTCGTGAACCGTCCCGAGGCCGTCATCCTCTGCAAGAATTCGCTCCCCTTCTTGGAAATCTTCAACAACGTCGAGTGATCGTACGTCTCGCTCGTCACCTTGAGCGCCGTGATGAAACCAAGCTCACGCAAATCGTCTAAATCGTCTCGTCCCTCTTCCGAGACGTTCAAATACCTCGGACACGCTCCAAATATCTTTTCTGATTTTGGCGCGTAATCGTAATCGAACACCGCGTTTCGCACGATGCCCTCGTACACGAGCACCAGGAGCGGCAGCTCGCGAATCCAGGGAGAACGTTTGTTGTTGTTGTTGTTGGAAACCGCAGACTTCGACTTCGACTGTTTCTGAGACGCGTCGGTGTACAAACTCAGCATGTACAACAATTTCAACGCCTCGGGCGATTCCTCCATCTCCCGCTCGCGCGACTCGACTTCCCGCCGACGCCGAGTCGTGGACGAGGCGGAAGTGCTCGAGTCGGCGTCTGAAGCGCTCGAGTCCCGGGCGTCCCGGGCGTAGTGCGAAGAATCATCGTCATCATCGTCATCGTCGACGCGAATCGTTGCGTCCGAATCCGAATCGTAGCCCTGCGGCGCCCCGCATTCCGCGCACGTCGCCGCGCCGCCGCGCACGACGGCCCGGCACGTCGCGCACCGCGTCGAATCCATCGTATCCACCGATGGATTCGACCGCGGAGTGACGACGAACGAACGAACGCGCGAAAACCACCGACGTCCTCGCCCGAGCCCTCAACCTGTAACATTCGCGATCGCGGATCGACGGCGTCAAGCCACGAAGATCTGTCGCAAACCCGTCATCGAGTGACGTATAATACCGATTATTCGTCCACCTCGCCGAGTTAAGCCTCGAAATAAAGAGCATGGGCAGTCGAATGTCCGCGATGTTGTGCGTATGCATAAACAGTCTTCCTTAACTCAGCGTAAGTGTCCGATTCCGACTCGCATTCGAGCGGCGCGGTGGAGAAAAGAAAAGTTCGGATAACTGACCGGTGGTTCACACGTTATTTGTCTATATCGCAGTGGTAGAGTGTCAGACTGTTAGACCTAAGTCTCCGTCGAATATGACGGCTCCGCTTCGGAGATCTGGAAGCCGCGGGATCGAAACCCGCAGGAAGAGGCCATATTATATACCTTTTTTTGCCTCTCATTTTACAAATATTCATTTATTTCACATCCCAGAGAGTCCCCCTCGAGACTGACGAGTGACTGGCGAGGACGTCGAAATCGTCGTCATCGCGCGCTTCGTCGTCGGACGCCATCGCGAGGAGGGCGTCGAAGGTCGCGTCGTGACGCGTCGTGACGCGGAACGCCGGAATGTAGCGCGCCGGAATCCCGAATCCCTCCGCGAACACGCGAAACCATCACATTGACGCAGGACGGAGACTTTTTAGCCCATCATTTTTGCCCGCCGCGGGCATTTTTGCCCGCCGCGGGCATTTTTGCCCGCGCGCTCGAACGCTTAATTAAGCTTTCTCACGCGCTCGAACGCTTAACTAAGCGTTGTCACGCGCTCGAACGCTTAATTAAGCGTTGTCACGCGCTCGAACGCTTAATTAAGCGTTGTCACGCGCTCGAACGCTTAATTAAGCGTTGTCACGCGCTCGAACGCTTAATTAAGCGTTGTCACGCGCCGTTTTCGCGGCGGCGCGAGATTGACGAAAGCGAGGATGCGGCCACGCGCGACAGGTGTGTCTTCGTCGTTTTTAATCTCGGTTGCGACGCGAACGCTCGCTTTAGGGTAAGGTGACGCGTTACAATCCCTCTATGAACACGCCGACAAAGAAACGTCGTCGCGCGAGTACGCGGTTTCCAACTTACCAAAACAGTAGCGCTAGAAATGTTTTTACTGTACACATGATTGAAATGCGCGAACACGCGCGCTTTTGCCGCGCCTACATCTACGTCTGGTGTGTGCGCACGCACCGGACCGTCGTCCCTTTTGTTCACGAAGCAAGCGCCGTCGCGTTCGCGCCGCGTCGATTGAGCTCGTTCAAAACGGCCACCGCCTCGTCCATCGTGCGGGGTCGCCTGTCGTACGCCCGGCGACGATTGAATTGCTCGGCTAAAGAGATTATTCTCCTGTCTGCGGCGCTCCCAGATTTGCGAACCGCTCCCGACGCCACGAGCACGGACGCGCAGTGTTCGTGCAACTCGTTCGGCACGAGCGACTTCATCTTCTCGAACAAGTCTTCGAGCGAGTCGCCGGCGGCAGAAGCCTCCTCTTCCGCGACGGCGATGGCGACGCGAGCACTCGCGTCGTCTAGTGAATGTCTCGCGAGCTGTATCCTGTTCATTTTGAACCCCGTGAGATCCGCCACCGTTCGTCGCAGGACTTGTGCCCCAGACAGCGCCTCGGACGCGCCGGTGTCGTCGTCGCGCGCGACTCTCGCGATCGGTCCGAATACCGCGAATTCTTCCTCAGCCCTGTCGACGGTGCGAAACGATGAGTCCGTCAGTTCAATCTCGAGGCGTCGCGTCGATATCGCGCGCGCGCCGTCTTCGCTCGACGCACCACTTGTATTGATTTTCCACGGATCGAAACGGCTTCGTGAAGACGAGCACGAGGTTACTCGTCGGAAACTGGCGCGCGCAATCTTCGACCCGTCTCTTAACGCTCCGCATTCGCGCGCTCCATCGCGCCAACACGCGTCGCGTCTCGACGGCGTCCAACTCGGCGATCATCTCCGCCGTGAGCGGCGGCGCCTTGTTCATCAAACGAAAGCCATCCTCGGCGCCGTCTAACGCTGTATCGTCGCTCCCATCGACGCGTCCGTCGTCGCGTTCGCGCGGCGCGCGCGTTCGCCCGTCGCCATCGCCGTCGTCGCTCGACGATCGTCTCGCGTCGTCATCGCCGCCGACGTCGCGCGTCCCCGCGTCGTCGTCCGACCGCGCGCGCGGCGTCGCGCGTCCGAGAGGCGACGCATCCGTCGCACCGCGCGCGTTCGCGCTCCCGCGCCCCCCGCGTCGCGGACTCCGCGCCATGGCGCGCCTGCCCCGTCGCTGTGTGCCGCGGGAGGCTCGGCGTCGTCCTCGACCCTTCGCGTCGCGAGTGCGATAGGGTTTGCGTTGCTCGGCGTTCAAACGGTGGGTGCGTGTGCGCGTCGCGGCAAAGCGACGCGTCGCTGCGACGACGACGCGAACGTTCAGTGCGAGGGCGCGCGACGACGGCGACGCGCGAATAAAGGTACGTCTCGATCGCGGACGACGCGCGGCGCGACGCGCGATTCGCGTCGACGGTTGGGCGGCGAACGTCGAGGTCGTCGCCGTCGATCGCGACATTTCCCGGCGGCGCGGTCATCGCGCCGCCGGGGGCGGCGCGACGGCGCGATGGCGATGGATCGGTGCGAAGACGACGCGCGATATTATTTCGAGACGACGGCGCGGCGCGAGAGGGCGCGCGCGCGGCGGCGGCGGTGAACGGCGCGATTGGAACGAGACGGCGACGGGTGCCTTGACTGACTCACCGCGACGGCGCGCGGACAGGCGAACGAGAAGGCGACGACGACGACGACGACGATGGCGACCGAGCGAGGTGCCGGGACGCCGCCGGTCGAAATCCTCGAGCGCCACTTCGGGGCTGTCGCCGCGCGCACCATTGCGCGTCAACTGTCGCACGTATTCGAGAGGAGTTTCTCGTTTGCGACGTTGGTGGAGCCGTTGCGCGCGGCGCAGTTCCGGGGTGTCGACGAGAAGGAGGGCCAGCCGCGACGAATGGAGACGCACTACGCACGCGCGCTGAAAAGCGTGCGCGCGTCGGTGCTATTCCTGACGTCGTGGGTGCGCGCGGATAACGTCAACGTCCGCGACATCACCGTGGAGCGCGCGAGCGTGGACGAGCTCGAGGCGTACGACCAGAGCGCGGCGTTCGTGCGACGGGACGGCGCGCTCGCGGCGACTTGGCGCGCGATCTGCGCCGTCGCGGAGCGACTGTGGGGGGCGATGAACGACGTCGCGCATGTCGCGGACATGTGCGCCGTGTGTGGACTGAACGACGTGATTCGGGAAAACGGTATCATTCAGGCGCCGCTTTTCTTTCGTGAACTAGCGCGGCGATCGATCGCCGCCGTCGTCGAGGACGTCGCCAAGCGCACTCACTCGACGCTCATTGTAGCGACGAACCAAGTCATGGCGACGCTCCTCGGCCAAAGTTTGGGCGGCGACCGCAATTTCAGTCGTGCGGCACGCAGGCCTCTGGCTGCAACGCCGCTGTTTTCGCGCGTCGTCGCTCTCGACCGGGAGGATTTTATCGCCCTCGGTTTGCCGCCGGAGCTCGTCGTGGGGTTTGGAGTTCGCGTCGCTATTTCCCGGGAGACCGGTGTCGCGCACATCTTCGTGGCGACACCGGCCCCGCACCTCTGGCTCGAGGGCCAAAATGAGTTCAGCTCAGCCATGAATACATTGCAAATGGCGAGTTTTCTCTGTGGTCGAGAGACCGGTGACGTCGGCGCGCTCGAATTCGTTGCGGACGGGTGGACGCGGCAAATCGCAGGTGGCTTGGCCACGGTCGCGACGCACGGCGAGCAAATCCGTAACGGAGGGCTCGCCCGCGTCGCGACTGGCGGATTGGCCAAATCGAGACTTGTCCATATGCAACGTGCGCGAGACCAGGTGCGTTTTCCCGACCTGCGCGCGACCACCGTCAACGACCTGCACAACCTCAACCGTACACTCGACGGCGAGCGCACTCGATCCATGGCGACGCTCGTTTTCGAGCTCGTCCACGGATTGAGAGCGTACGGACGAGGGACGACGAAATTCAACAGACGTCGCGATCGTCTTCCCGACGGCGCCGATCCGGACGAAGAGCGCGCGTGGAATTGCTTTCACGAAAAACATCGCTCGGTGAACAACGAAGCTCAAACGAATCCGTACCGTGGTTCGCAGGCGACGAAAGACGCGTGGGATACCGCTCGAAACGCGCTCGCGGATATCGGTAACGCTCGCCGCCGCCACCTCGCTGGTAGAGTGTCAGACTGTTAGGAAAAAGTCTCCGTCGAATATGACGGCTGCTCCGATAGAGATCTGGAAGCCGCGGGATCGAAACCCGCAGGAAGAGATGTGTCGACATCAAACCTTACTTTTTCCCACACCCGATTGTCCGTGATGGAAAAGCGACACGACAACACTGTGACTTTCGTCGTTTCGGGGTGACGGATAGTACTTTAAAAAATTTATCGCTACTAGTATGACAAGCA
>Ga0228638_1001014_pt1 | contig 12004 bp, 8 predicted proteins | sample 48DmetaG_FD_182704 | JGI IMG/M metagenome (GOLD analysis project Ga0228638, IMG submission 182704) | Seawater microbial communities from Monterey Bay, California, United States - 48D | ecosystem: Environmental > Aquatic > Marine > Coastal | place: USA: California | collected 2016-10-31 | reverse complement strand
GCGCGGAGGCGCGCATGGCGAGCGAGCGCGGGACGTGCGTCGTCGCGGGCGGGCGCGAGGGCGCGTCGCGGAGTGCGGCGCGCGCCGTGCGTCGTCGAAATTGACCCCCTCCCGTCGAGGGTTTTTCGGACTAGGGTTTACACATCTCGCATCGTGGGCTTTTTAAAGCCATCGAGGCATTTATGCATCCGATGACGTGGCCGCGACGCCGCCGCGCCGCGACGACGCCGCGCGCGGCGTCACGGCGCGACGCGCGACGCGCGCGAGCATGGCGACGCGCGCGGTGGTATCGCTCGCGCCGCGCGGCGCGCGCGCGAGGCGCGTCGACGCCCGCGGGCGACGCGACGGCGCGGTGAAGACGCGCGCGAACGCGCGATGGCGCGATGACGCCGACGACGCGGACGACGACGGACCGTCGTCGTCGTTCGCGATGGCGACGCGCGGGAAGGTCGCGGGCGCGGCGCTCGCGGTCGCGATCGCGGCGATGGGGGCGAACGGGATGGAGGCGCGCGCGGAGGGGTTCGGGTCGGCGTCGAGCGGGGTGCTGTATAATCCGAAGCGCGGCGTCGAGCTGGAAAATTTGTTGAAGCTCGACGAGAAGGCGCGGAATCGCAAGGCGAGCGTGCTGACGCGAGGGAACATTGATTTGTTGTTGCAAGAGCTGAACGCGCTCCAAGCGGTGAACGAGGAGGCGTTGGAACAAGTGGACGCGGAGCTGGCGTTGCTCGCGGCGAAGAATTTGGAGGGACAGCTGAGCGAGTACACGGAGACGGATGCGTACGCGAATTTGAGCGATCAAAAGAAGCGGTTGGTGAATAAGAGGTCGAACGAGGCCTCGTTGCAACGTCGGTTGAAGGAGCGCAAGGTTATATTCGGGCGATTGGCGGCGCAAGGCCCGGTCGTCGTGTACGGCGCCGCGTTAGTGGCGTCCATCGTGTCCAACGCAACGATGCACCCTTTGGACACTATAAAGGTTAGAAAAATATCCTTGAGGCAGAAGAAATCAAAAGAAGTAGGCGCGAGCGTTGACTTGAGCGTCGACGAGAGCGCGGACGAAATTCGAGGGTACGATCCAACGTGGGACGAAATCGTCGGCGAGGGCGGAGTGGTTTCCTTGTACGACGGTTTGTCATCAAACTTGTTCAAGGAGGGCATTCCACTCGCGCTGTACCTCGGCTTGTACGAGTATGCCAAAGATATCTTGCTTCAAGTGGACGTTATGCGGCCGCATCCGATCGTTATTTATCTCATCGCTGGCGGGTTCGGGGAATTTTTCGCTTCGATTCTTCGCCTCCCGGCCGAGGCGGTGAAGAATGGTACGCAAATAGGGATGAGCATTCCCGAAGCGCTCGAGACCAACGTTTTAACCCCAGCGGCGAGAAAGAATCTGTTCAAGTGTTGGAAAGTCGCGCTTCTGCGCGACATTCCCTTTGGCGGCATTCAGCTAGCCGTGTTTGAGTACTTGAAGCTGCTGCTCGTCGTCGCGAGCATTCAAGCGCTCGATCCGGACGCCCCTCTCACCGAAGCTCTCTTCGGTGCGTTCGGTGGGGTGTGTGGAGCCATTTTTACGACCCCGGTTGACGTCGTCATCACCCGCATGATCAACGAACGCAAATCGAACGCCGACGCCGGTTTGCCCGAAGACGCACCAGGAACGTCTCCAATCGACACGGCGCTCGGCGTGTACTCCGACTCCGGGCTACCCGGCTTCTTCGTCGGCGCGAAGGAACGCGTTCTGTATTGGGGTCCAGCCATCAGTATCTTTCTCACCGTGTACTGCCGCATTCGGCAGTATTACTTGCCCGACATCGACATTTCCATATAGACGCGCGCGCGTCTTGTCAAGTCCCTCGCCCCCCGTCTCTGTAGCACACACCGCGCTTCGATTCATTCTTCGATTAATTATTTAATATTACACCGCTCGCGAGAATTCATCGCCAATCCGCGCTTCGAAACAGCAAAAACTTGTTCCCTTGGCACCGCCCGCACGCGATCCTCCCCGGCGTCTTCTTCGTCCCCTCGTTGCACCGCTCGCACGCCCTCTCCCCCGTCTTCTTCGCCCCCATCCCGAGCACGCCGCCCGTCATCACCGGCACGTACCCTCGCCGCTCGCACCGCTGCGTGTTCCCGTCGATCGTCCAGCCCGTGAGTCCGATGTCGTTGCACGTCGGGCACGGCTGCGTCCCCGCGCCCTGACACGCGTCGCACCGCGTCTTCGTGAGCCCGCCCTGCGCGCTCGGGTTCGCGCGCGCGACGACGCCGCGACGCGCCGCGCGCGGCGTCGCGGCGCGCGGCGTCGGCGTCGCGGCGCGCGGCGAAAGCATCCGCGCGCGCGCGAGTGACGCCGCGCGCGGCGTCAGAGCGCGGCGCGACGTCGGACGCGCGCGGCGCGAGGGCGCGCGACGCGCGCGGGAGAGTCGCGCGCGATGTGCACGGTGGATAAGGTGCGCGCGAAGACGCGCGGCGACGCGGTGACGCGCGATGACGCGCGCGAGCTGTCGATTCGTAGATTTGAACGCGGCGCGCGCTCGACGAACGCCGACTGACGCGATCGACGCGAACGGCGACGCGCGCGCAGCTGCTCATAAAGGGCATTCGCTCGTTCTCGCCCGAGAACGAGCACGTGATTCAGTTCCCGAAACCGCTGACGCTCATCGTCGGGCGGAACGGGGCGGGGAAGACGACCATCATCGAGTGCCTGAAGATGGGCTCCACGGGCGAACTCCCGCCGTCGGCGAGGTCCGGACAGGCGTTCATTCACGATCCGAAGGTCGCGGACGTCACGGAGGTGAAGGCGCAGATCAAGTTGCGGTTTAGGAACGTGATGGGGAAACCGTTCGTGGTGATTCGGTCGTTTCAGTTGACGCAAAAGGCGAGAGGAAAGTTGGAGAAGAAGGATTTAGATAGCGTGATTCAGAGCGTCGATGACGGTGGGAAGATGGTGAGCATATCGAGGAAGTGCGTAGACATCAACGCCGAAGTGCCGGCGCTGATGGGGGTGTCAAAGGCGATATTGGAAAATGTCGTCTTCGTGCATCAGGAAGAATCGAATTGGCCGCTCGGCGACAGCGCGGGACTGAAGAAGAAGTTTGATGAGATTTTTAGCGCGACAAAGTACACGAAAGCGTTGGAACACATACGAAAATTGAAAACCGAGCAAACTGGATTGATTCGCGAGTTCAAAGGTAAGGTTGAGTCGCTGAAGATTCAAAAAGACCACGCAATGAAACTGCGCGCGACGTTTGAAACGAACCGAGACAAGGCGGATGATTTGACCGATCACATCTCGTCGCTCGAAGCCAAGATACAAGCGGCGCAGGAGGAAATCGCTCAGATCGAAGCAGTGTTTTCTTCGGTGCGACAAATTCATGAGAAGCGTAATGCGTTGATTGCTCGCCGCGAAGCGGTGACTTCGGAAAACGCACGTAAATTAGCGAGCATGAACACCGAGTTAACTGAGTCACTGGAAGAGCTCGAGAAAATGGGTGATACGTTCAATCAAAAGTTTGCGACTATGAAGCAAGAACGCGACGTGTTAGATCGCAAGCTTAACGACGTACGTTTAGAGATGGAGGCTTTGAAGGAACATCGTGAGCGCATGATCAAGACTGCCGGTAGACTGGGCGCGGAAGCTGAAGCGCACACAAAGCGCATCGCGGAGCGTTCGGTGTTTGCTCAGTCAATTGCGAAGAAGTATCCTGAAATAGGTGTCGAGATCTCGCCAGAAATCGCTCCGAATGCCCTGTCGAACGCGCTGGACTCGCGACTGTCGATGCGCCAACAGGCGATTGACAAGATGCGCTCAAAGCACCGTGATTTAGACACTGCTTGTGGGGCAAAAATCGATGAAATCACCGAAAGGTTGAGCTCGCACACGCAACGAATCCAAATCATCAACGAGCAGCAAGCTGCGCGTAAAGCTCGCCTCGAAGTGATCAACAAGGAACTAGGCGAGAACGCGGTGAACGAATCGGCGATAGAGGAACTCGAAAACCGTGTGAAGCGAGCAAACGAAGCGTACGCGTCCAAGAGCAAATCTGATTTCGCCACACAGCTGAAGGTGGATATGGAGCAAGCTGATCAGAAATTAGGTGAGCTTGAGCGAGAGATGACGAAGTTGCGATCGGAGCAAGAGAGCGCCGTGCAAGCAGGCGAGAGCGAGATGAAAGTGCGTATGAAGAAGGAGGAATATTCCACTAAGAACAACACACTTGAAACTATCGTCGACAGCCGTGCTGAGCAACTACGCGAAATCTTCGGTGCGGCGATGCCGATGAACATAGAGCTCAAGGATGCAGTGATTGAAAAATTGAACGAACTCTCCGAGGAGACGGCCAACGCGCAAACCGAATGCAACACAAATACTTCGAACGTCGCCGTGCTCGAACACGAGCTCGAAGCCGCGAGGGCCGCGTTACAAAGTGATAGAAGAGAATTAGAAGAGATCAAGTCGACTGAGAAGATAGAAGCAAACGTTCGATTACTTGGCGCGGGAGGTTTTGCTGGATATCGAGAAGCTCTCGACGCCGTCAATCGCGAAGTCACTGACGTTGAGGAGAACCTTACAACGCTTACGGCGTTACAAACCTTGTTTTCGAAGTTTGTCGCCGAAGCCGAGAAGAACCAGACGTGTTCCCTTTGCAAGCGGGGTTTCCCGTCAGTCAACGCTGCGGATACTTTCATTCAAGATATGCAAACAAACATCGCCAACGCTCCGGCACAAATTGCCTCATTGGAGGAACGCGTACAAAAGACGCGCGAACGCCGTGAATTGCTTCAAGCTTTAAGCGAGACTGCATCGCGATTCAAGACCGTGTCTGAAAAGATCCCCAATTCCGAACGCGATGTCTCGAATTTGGAAGACAGTTTAGCCGACGCGCAAGCGAAGAAAAAAAACGCGGAGGAGAACCTTGCAGACAGGCAGCGCGCGAGAGAGTCGACGGCGTCTTTGCTCGAAGACGCCGGAAACATTTCGCGACTTGCCAAGGAAGTTGACGCACTGCAGAGCACGATTGATTCTTTGGAATCTCGTTACCTCGAATCGAATGGTGAGACGCGTTCGGCGCTGGACATCTCCAACGAGATAGAGATGCTCGACGTGAAGCGCGAAGCCGCCGATCGTGAAAAGGCAATTTTGGTCAAGCGTAAGGAGCGGCACGAAACGGAGTTGTTAAACCTAGAGCGGAATGCTCGTGACATGCGCGAGGAACTGCTCGTGGCGCAGTCGCGCGGCGAGAAACGCACACAGCTCAAGGCGGAGATGGCCGACATCTCTAAGGCGACAGCGGAGAGCGCTGCGGAGCAAAAGCGAATGGAGGAAGAGCGCGCTCCTGGCCTCGCAGAGAAAGAAAAACTCTCGAGTGAGCGTGAATCTCAACGCAAGACGCACGCTCAAGAGCAAGACGCGCTTGAAAACGAAATTCGCGAGTTGCAACGCGTCGTTGACACGATCACCAGTATGAGCAAGACAATCGAGGCGGCGGATGCTGCGGGAACTTCTGAGCGCTTAGTAGAGCACAACAGATCGCTCGAGGAGACGAATGGGAAAATAGAAGAGCTTGAGGCCAAGTTACAGACAAGAGGCAAACAACTCAAGGCGAAAGAGGAGGTCATCGCGCGACAAAACGATCTGAAACGCGAGTTGGAAGATAACATCGCGTTCTTGAGGGGTAAGCGAGAAGAAGAAACGATATTGAAAGAGATCGATCAACTCACCGCGGAGATGCACAACATGGGCCAGATGCCGGATGTGGAAAAGAAGCTGCGGCAAGTGACGAACGTCAAGAACGATTTCCGTACCGAGGCTGCCGAAGCGCAGGGTCGAGTGAAGGCGCATCGTGAGGCTATGAAAGCCGCTGGTGACCAGCTGAAGGGTGCCGAGTACAACAACATCGAGAAACGACTGTCGAAACAACTCGTCGAATTGAAAACCGTCGAAATGGTGAGCGATGACTTGGATCGATATCACAAAGCTCTTGACAAGGCACTGATGTCATTCCACGCGACCAAGATGGAAGAAATCAACAAGGTTGTTCGCGAATTATGGCAACGCACCTACCGCGGTCAAGATATTGATAGCATCCAGATCCGAAGCGACTCTGACGGCACTACCGGCAGAAGCTCGTACAACTATCGCGTCGTTATGTTGTGCGGCGGCGCAGAGCTGGAAATGCGCGGTCGTTGCAGCGCCGGACAAAAGGTTCTCGCGTGTTTGATCATTCGCCTTGCACTCGCTGAGACGTTTTGCTTGAACTGTGGGATCCTAGCGCTTGACGAGCCGACGACAAATCTCGACGCGCCAAACTCTGACGCTCTCGCGAGGTCGCTTATCGAAATCATGAAGAGCCGCCGTGATCAAGAGAACTTCCAATTGATTGTCATCACGCACGACATGGAGTTTGCTCACGTACTCGGTCAGCGCGAACTCACGGATTACTATTGGAGAATCACAAAAGACGACAATCAGCATTCGCACATCGAAAGAGAGGACATTTATGACTAAGACTAAGCCTGGCTGATTTACATTTGCTACGATTCATTGATGTAAGATACGAAATTCACACGCCGCAACACCCTCGCACGCGTCGCCGCGGCATAATCTTACCGTCCTTACCTACCTTCAACCCCATGCTCACCGAGTACTCCATTCGCAGCAGCACGACCTCAAATCGGCTCAATTCGTGCGCGAGCGATTGATTGTACCACGTTTCGTGCTCCTCGGGCCACATCAAGTTGACGGCGCCCGAAGGATTCTCTTCGAGCGTCACCTTCATCTCTTGCCGCCGATCATTTTGCACCGACAACAGCGCCTCTAATTCTTCATCCGTACCGAACACGGATTTTGGGAGCGGCTGCCCGAGCCGCTTCGCCTCCGCCACCGCTCGAGCCTCATCGCGCATGAGTTCCTCGCGAATCACGCGAGGCGGCTTTCCCGAACGCCACCATATCACAGCTTTCACCATCTTTTCCCTGCGTTCACAATTCTCAGCCACGCGCTTTCTATACCTCAATATCTCAATCACATCATCCACCGTGAACTCTAATCCTTCCGTCACCACCTCAAACGGCGTCTGCTCCAGCGCCACGTGCTGGATTGGTTCGTATCCCGGGTGTTCCTTCGTCCTCGACGGCGTCCCCGTCCGCCGCAGTTTCATATCGTGCGCCCGCACGATCCCAAGCTCCAGCGCGTCCTCGATGATATCTTTAAAGTCATCCAGCGTGATGTTCGGCTGCGACGTTCCCGCGATGCGTTTTCCCGTGAACGACTCCAAGCCGTCCACAACACCCTTCACCGTGAACGCCATCATCTGCGCGTCGCGCGTCGAATCGAGCGCGTTCCGTCAGTCGCCGTCGCCGTCGCTCGATCGCGCGCGAGTCGACGGTATCGCGTCGTCGTCGTCGTCGTCGTCGTCGCGACGCACCATGAGCTGTCCCAACTTTGGCCACAGCGGTTGCAAGCCTTCGTACAGATTCACCTCGCGCCGGTCGCGCTCGGTGAGCTGCACGACGTCCGTCTCCCAGAACGGCGGCAAGACGTCGTCGAATTCGTCGCCGTCGAACTCGGCGTCGTCGCCGCCGAGCCCGAAGAACCAACCGCGGCCCATGGCGAAGGTTCGGGGCCGCGCGCCGCGCAGTGCGGCAGAAGGCGACGCGCGGCGCGCGCGAGCGAGCGGCGCGCGCATGTCGCGCGTGGACGAAGCGCTGGGCGCTTTACCGGCGACGCGCGCGCCGGACGCGCACCACGGCGCGCGGGACGCGCTCACGCCGTTGGGATTGGCCAAGTGGCGCGCGTACTTTCGCGCGCAACCGCCGCTCGCGGAGGGGATCGATTGCGCGACCGAGATCCCGGGCGTGAGCGCGGGATACGAGCTGCGCACGGGACGCGCGAATGAGCTCGAACCGCTGCTGCGACAGGCGCTGCCGATCGCGAAGATGAATCTGGAGGCGCCGGATCGAGCGACGCTGACGCGCGCGTTCGGCGGACTCGGAAAAGGAGCGCCGTTTGCGCTGAGCGAAGAGGACAAAGGCGCAGTCGCGCCGGCAATCGTGGCGTTGAAGGCGCTCAGGGCGACGGAGGCGAAAAAGGCGGAGGGTGGAGATGAGACGAGCGCGCGCGAGAAGAAGAAGCGCAAACGGGAGTCGAAGAAGGAGAAAAAGGACAAGCGGAAAAGAACGGACGACGGCGGGCAGACGACGAGTCAGGGCGTGAGTGCGGGTATTTCTACGGGCGACAGCGACGGGACGAGAAACACTGGGGCGGCGACGGCGGCGACGGCGGCGACGGCGGCGACGGCGAGCGGCGGCGACGCGCCTTCGGAGCCGATGGTCGAGTGAGACGCCGGCCGCACCATCATCGAGAAACCGCGCCGTCGTTTCCGCGATGTCGTGGGCACTCACATCAAATAGCGAAATAGCATCGAATTCAAAGATCAAGTAATCTTTCTCATTCCAACGGCGAGCGTCGTCAACATCGTTTGTTTCTCGTAAAATCATCGTTTCTTGCGCATGGTTCTTGATTTTGGCGCTCGCGACCGAGCGCCGCCGCGAGTCATCACATTATCGAACACTTCGTCGCACACTTCTCCCCCCCCGCCGTGACGTCCTTCGAGTCCACGACACCGTCCCCGTTGACGTCCGCCGTCTCCTTCGCCTTGTCCCGACCGTAGTGCAGCGCCGTGTCCACGCGAGAAACCAAATTTTCCGCGCCGTGCGTCACCTTCTCCGCGATATCCTGCGCCGCGTGCTCGATCTCCTTCACCACGTCTTTGGCGCCTCGCTTCGTCGTCTCCTCGCTCGCCGACGCCGTCGCGCCCCCCTCTTCCTTTTTCTTTTCGTCCCTCTTCGCCATGTGCACAGAAGTGTCGTTTCGCTCGCTCGTTCTCAAATGTCGCGCACCGCGTCGTCGATCCTCGCGCGTTCGTCCCGCGTTCGCCTCGGACGCGCGCGTAAAATTTTGCGTTCGCTCGCGCGGTCGTCGCGCGTCGTCGCGCGTCGCGCAGTGCGCGCCCGAGGTCGCGGTGTGCGTCGATGCGTCGATATCGACCCACGGGTCGCGGCGCGACCGAAAACCTCAAAACGCGACGTCAGCGCGCGTCGACGCGCGGCGCGCGAGCGACGACGGCGAGCGCGCGTCGAACGATGCGAACGACGTCGCGCGCGCGCGTCGCGCCGTCGGTGCGGTCGCGCGCGACGCGCGCGCGCGGTCGCGCGGCGTCGAGGGCGTCGGTGCAATCAACCTCGCGCGCGGTGCGAGGCGTCGTCGCGCGCGGACGCGTCGTCGCGCGCGCGAGCGTCGACCCGACGGTGTTCGTCGCGTCCAGCGACCTTCGAGTGGCGTATCAGGGCGTGCCGGGGGCGTACTCGGAGGGCGCGGCGCTCGCGGCGTACGAGAACTGCGAGACGGTGCCCAAGGAACAGTTCGACGACGTCTACGCGGCGACGGAGGCGCAAGAAGTCGACCGCGCGGTGCTGCCGTTCGAAAACTCGCTCGGTGGGTCGATTCATAGGAATTATGATTTGATTCTCACGCACAAGCTGCACGTGGTGGGCGAGGTGTATTATCGCGTGAACCACTGCTTGTTGGCGCTGCCGGGGCAACGAGTGGCGGATTTGACGCGGGCGCAGTCGCATCCGCAGGCGCTGGCGCAGTGCGAGGGATACTTGACGAACTTAAAGATGGTGCGCGAGGCGGTGGATGACACCGCGGGGGCGGCGAAAGCGATCGCAGAGGCGGGGGCGAAGGGCGTGGCGGCCGTGGCGAGCAGGCGCGCGGCGGAGCTTTACGGGTTGGAGGTGTACGACGAAGGGATTCAGGATGATAAGTCCAACGTCACGCGCTTCTTAGCGTTATCGCGGGAACCGATTCCCGCGATGCAAACGGATGTACCGTATAAAACGTCCATCGCGGTGTCGTTGAAGGAAGAGCCAGGGGCTCTCTTCAAGGCGTTGGCGTGCTTTTCGCTGCGCGACATCAACATGACAAAGATTGAATCACGGCCGATGCGCACGAACCCCGTGACGAGTGCGGGCGCGAGGCAATCGATGCAGTTCACATATTTATTCTATATTGATTTCGAGGCGAACATGGCGGATGAAAATATGCAAAACGCATTGCGTCACCTGCAAGAGTCGGCGACGTTTCTGCGCGTACTCGGATCGTATCCCAGAGATTGCTCGCAATTGTAAACAAAACGTTAGACGTGATAGCAAAATTGTGTCACCACTTTCCTCCTTGTCGTGAATTAACTGGTTGCACGTGGTATTTACAATAAAGTGTGCTTCTAAAAAATGCTTTCGCGCGCGGGCAAAACTTTTTCGAGCGACTCTAGACTGATTCCTGCGTCCTCGGCCGAATCTCGAAGCGCGTTCGCGTGTACCGAACCTATGGACCCGGCACTCACGAGCTCGCTCAGATTACGAATCACCTCCTTCTTGGTTTTTTCATCGAATGAATAGTTCTCAAAAGTAGAGACGCCCCACACCGAGTGCACGAGCGCCTGCGGATCGACAGTTTTCTGCGAGCCCTTTTGCGAGTAAATGCGATCGACGAGGAACGCGGTATCTTTGGCGTCTGGCTCGACCCCGAGTCGCCCACACGCCCAAAGAACGCCCGCAGCACCGGTTCGTCCGACCTGACTCGCGCCCGCGCGACGTCCAGACTCGCGAAGAAGCTTGCTGAAATCGCTCGAGGCGCCGTTGTGCGGCGAACCCATGACGCCGTACGCCCACAAGACGTGCGTCAGCGCGGTGCCATCGAGTTTACTCGGCTCCGATGCCACGGTCTGCAAGACGTACTCCAGAACTCTCGGTGCGGGCGGGCAGTCCAGCATTGCCAGCGACCAGGATAAGTTGGCGAGTTGATACGGCGTGTAGCTCTGCATCGTGCTCACCGCCTGGTCCAGCATCGCCTGCACCACGGGCGTCGGGCGATCGCTGGGCGGAAGGTATCGCACCCACCGCGCGTAAGCCCACAGCATGTTCACCACGTCCGGCGACCGAAAATCGTGTGCGACGGCGAGCGCGCGCTCAGAGATTGATTTCAACAGCTTGCTTCTCGGCTTGTGCCCGAGCACGGCGAGCGCCCAAAGCGTGGTGCTCAAATTCTTCGGCTCCGCGCTCGCGGCTTGCGAGCCCGCGCGCGCGGCGAGCGCTTCGAGCAACGCTTCATCGGTGGGATAATCCAATCGAGCGAGCGCCCACAGGACGTTCGACACGCCTTGCATCGACATCTCCCCCGCCATGCGGTCGACCATGCTCATGAGCGTCTGAAACCTTTCGTCGCCGAAGAGCGTCGAGCGTTCCATCGTCGGCCTCAACTGCCCGGGCAATCTCTGCGTCGTTAGCCTCGCCACGCGATGTAACGCCGTCGACGCGTTCACCTTGTTGAACACCTCCTCTTGCTCCTCCACCATGGTCAATATAAACTCCACGTCGCTCGCGTCCATCAAGTCGCCCTGCAAATCCTTGGCCCTGTCGAGCAGGCGAATGCTCAGCGCCGCCTTCATCCTATACTCGCTCGGCAGCGCCATCTTGTGATACGCCCATCGTCGGTGCTCCAACCCAACCTTATCCAACTGCTGCACCCCCCCCTCGACCATCTCGAGCAATCTCGAGAACCTCGCGTCCGCGCTCACCTGCTTCGCCTCGCTCCTTCGCAACCGCCCCGCGCGCGACGTCAACAGTCTCGAAATCTTATACATCGCCGTCACGCTGTTCACCGCGTTAAACGCCTCCCCTCGCCTCCCGACAATCTCCAGCACGTCGAACGCGCGCTCGCACGCCCCGATCGCCTCCTGAATCTCTCGCCGCGCGCGTCTCCGGTCCCGTCCCTCGCCCGCGCGCGGCCCCTCCAAACCTCCGCCTCGATTCCCTCGCTCCCCGTCGTCTCGCCTCGCGCTCGCCTCCGCGCCGTCGTTCACCGCGTCCGTCGCGGCGCGTCGTTCGCGCCGTCCTCTTCTTCCCAGCGCGTCGCGCGTCGCGCGCGCGCGCCGCGTCGCGTCGCGTC
>Ga0228638_1001009_pt1 | contig 12031 bp, 10 predicted proteins | sample 48DmetaG_FD_182704 | JGI IMG/M metagenome (GOLD analysis project Ga0228638, IMG submission 182704) | Seawater microbial communities from Monterey Bay, California, United States - 48D | ecosystem: Environmental > Aquatic > Marine > Coastal | place: USA: California | collected 2016-10-31 | reverse complement strand
TTATTTCCAGACCTAAATGTTGCAACCTCTAGTAATTCAGATCTATTGAAAACATGAACTAGTCTGAATCTTTTTCCGATAATTCTAGACGCTTTAAAAATCTTTCTTACTTGCTCAGGAGTTGCATTTGTTGCTATATCAAAATCTTTTGGCTCTATTCCAGAAAGGGCATCCCTGACGCATCCGCCAACTAAGAATGCTTGAAAGTTATTTTTTTGAAGATCTTCTACTACAGATATAGCAAATTTGCTTATCTTACTATTATCAATCAAATGTTTTCACGAGTTAACCGCAGGTTTTATCCATTTAGCTGTTTTTCTTTAATTTCATCTAAGGTTTTGCAATCAATACAATGAGTTGCAGTTGGCCTGGCTTCAAGCCTTTTGATTCCAATCTCATCGCCGCATGCATCACACCACCCATAGTCGTCTTGTTTGATCTTTTCTAAAGATACCCCGATTTTACTAATGAGCTTCCTTTCTCTATCTCTTGTCCTAAGCTCAAATGCAAACTCTTCTTCTTGAGAGGCCCTATCTACAGGGTCGGCATAAGTTTCACCTTTTGTTCTAAGGTGATCAAAAGTTTTTTGCATTTCATCAAGAAGATGTTCTTTCCATAATAGTAGAACAGCTACAAAATGTCTTTTCATAGCAGCGCTCATATATTTTTCATTTTTCTTAGACTTATATGGGGCAATTTTAGACTTGTTATTAGCAATTTTTTGAGGAACTTTTTTTGCTGTTACTTTCGTGGCCGTATTTTTTTTTGCTTTAACTTTCTTGGCCATAGCTTTTTTGGCTATAACTTTCTTGACTGGAGCCTTCTTGACTGTTTTTTTTGTTGATGCAGTTTTTGTATTTGCCATTTATTAGAAGTTAATTAAAATTTTAGGGTGGAAAAAATATCAGATACTGCGTAAATAAGCTAGCTTTTTATCAATTTATTTAAAACTTCTTTGTACCCATCTGGGCTCAATCTAGGTCCAAAAGTCTCAACAACCTTCGAAGATGCATAGTTGCCAAACTTCGCACATTCAGAAACATCTTCACCTTGTAGATATGCATGCATAAATGATCCAGCAAACATATCTCCAGCACCATTTGTGTCAACAGGTGTTATTTTTTCAGCTTCAGCCATATGTGTTATCCCATTTTCTACAACAATACTTCCTTCGGACCCCTTTGTGATAATAGTCATATATGATTTAGACTTATAAAACTCTTCCGCTTCTTCAAAACTTTCTTTGTTAGAAAAAGCAATAGCTTCGTCGTCATTACAAAAAATCATGTCAATCCCATATGATTCTATTAGTTTAAATTTATCTCTAAAGCCATTAACAATGCCAGCATCTGAAAGTGACAGGGCCTTAATAGTATTCTTTCCTTTTAAATGTTCTAAAACAGATATAACAGCATTAAAGTTATCATCACTTGTAACCATATAACCTTCTATATAAAAAATTTTAGAATTTTCAACAACTTCAAAATTTATGTCCAATGTCCCAAGAAAAGCACTTACCCCCAGCATACTGCTCATTGTTCGTTTAGCATCAGGAGTAACTAATATTAAACATTTACCAGTGGGCATATCTGAATTTTCTGAACTAATGCCAATATGATCCACTCCAGCCAAGCGAAGACTATCAAGGTATTTTCTGCCATCTTCATCATTAGCAACTCTGCAAACATGATGACACTTAGACCCATAATTTGCAGCAGCAACCAAAGAATTAGTAGCCGAGCCGCCACAATCTGACATAGACTCCGATCCCATTTCAATGAGTTTATTTATTATTGGAGCTTGCTCATCAGCAGATGACAGAGTCATTGAATCAGCTTCAAGACCAATTTCAGAAAGAAAATCGTGTCCAACCTTATATTGAGTATCTACAAGAGCATTTCCAAGAGCACTGATATCATATTTCATTTTTTATATCTCCGTTTTTGATTATCCTATCTACTGTTTCAAGGGTTTTATTTATTTCCTCGTCACCATGCTTAAATGATATAAAGCCTGCTTCAAATTTAGATGGAGCAAAATATATACCATTAAGAATAGCTGCATTAAGAAAAGAAGAAAAAAGCTTATCATTAGATTTAGATACATCCTGAATATTTTGTGGAAGACTTTCAGAAAAAAAGAAACCAAACATCCCACCAATCTGATTTGTTGAAAATGGTATTCCTGCTGATTTCATTAGTTGCTCCATCTCTGTTAACATTTTTTTTGCATTTTTTTGTAAAGTTTCAAAGGGATTAGTATCAATAATTAATTTCAAAAGTGTTGAACCAGCTGCCATTGCAAGAGGATTGCCTGATAAAGTTCCAGCTTGATACACTGGGCCCTCCGGAGCAAGATAATCCATTATCTCTTTTTTACCACCAAATGCGCCAACTGGAAGACCACCCCCGATAACCTTGCCCAAGGCTGTGAGGTCTGGAGTAATTCCATATATTTCTTGCGCACCACCCAGAGAAACTCTAAAACCACTCATAACTTCATCAAAAATCAATAACGATTGATTTTTAGTTGCAAAGTTCCTGAGTGTACTCAAAAACTCATTCGTACCTGGGACAAACCCCATATTTCCAGCTATTGGCTCTACTATAATTGCAGCTAGATCATCTTTTACAGAATTATATATTTCAATAAAAGCATCCACGTTATTATATGGACAGGTAATAGTAAGTTTAGCTAATTCTGCCGGTATACCAGGAGAATCAGGCAATCCAAAAGTAGACACACCTGATCCAGCTTTGATTAACAGAGAATCTACATGTCCATGGTAACATCCATCAAATTTTATGATTTTATTCTTTCCAGTAAAGCCTCTTGCAAGCCTTATGGCACTCATCGTTGCCTCAGTTCCAGAATTAACCATTCTAATTTTTTCTATTGATGGAACACAGTTTATAATTAATGATGCAACATCGGATTCTAGCGGAGTTGGGGCGCCATAACTTGTTCCAAGGTCTACCTGTTTTTTTATAGCACTTACTATATCGGGATGTGAATGGCCCATGATCATAGGCCCCCATGAACCAATATAATCAACATATTTATTACCATCAGCATCATATAAATAAGCACCATGAGCTTTTTCAAAAAAAATCGGATTACCATTTATATTTTTGAAGGCCCTAACAGGCGAATTCACTCCACCTGGCATTAAAGTTTTAGCTTTTTTAAAAAGCTCTATGGACTTGGTTATCTTATTCAATTTAGAAATTTAAAGTTTTTTTGTGATGAGTATAATATCAATATTATATCTCTTTATGAATTTATCTCTTTCGCAAAACTATCTACGTCATCCCAATTTGTGAATTCATAGACATTGTTAGTATCTGTTGGACCTTTTGTTATCCACATAATAAGCCTTATCATAAACTTATCTAACAAATTGTATTTTGGGTAATCTATTTTTCCAGCAAATACAGCAATTGTTGATGGATGCCATTCTGACAGAGATAAAAATTTTTGAACGTATGGATTTGTTGCAGGTGTATTTTTTTCTGATTTTCTTGCAACTACATTCACAGAAAAGAAAGCAGCATTTAATTTAATTAAATGATCACAATTATTGTGTATGAATTCATAGAGCTCGTCTTTATGTTTGCCATATCTGATACTTGCACCTATTACAATATTTTTATAATTAGACATGTTCTCGTTTTTTGCATTTTGAATAGATATTATTTTGGTACTATCATGCCCTATAGTCGACATGATCCTTTTACAGATTTTTACAGTTTGACCATCAGTCGAAGAGTAAATTATAAGATTTTTATACATTTTTAATCTATATTTTTATTTTATAAATATTTTATATCGTTCTCTAATATAATGTATATTCAATGAGTAAATTTTTAATGGTATATTAATTTTTATGGAATCCAACTCCATCACTTTAACTGAATCTGCTTCTTTGAGAATTTTAAATGTACTCAAGGATAGCACTAATTCAAAATTTAGAGTTTATGTTACTGGTGGGGGTTGTTCTGGATTTCAGTATGGTTTTAAATTTGATAATGATGAGGCCTTTGACGATGATGTCATAAAGTTTAAAGAGTTTTCTGTATTAATTGATTCAATGTCTTATCCATACTTATATGGCTCAACTTTAGATTTTGTAGAAGATTTATCGGGTGCTAAATTTGTTATACAAAATCCTAACGCCAAAACTACATGTGGATGTGGAGAGTCTTTTACGGTCTAGATCTTACAATTGACCCAAGCAAACCAGTAGAAAATTTATTATTACTCTGTTGTACTTTTAAAGTTTCTTTATTAATTCTTTTAAAGCCTAACCAAGCAAATGCCATAGATTCTATTGATTGTGCATCGATATGTAACTCGTCAGATATAAGCACATCTACAGGAACTAATTTTTTTATTCTACTCATTAGATATTTATTTTTGCTTCCACCACCACATATAATCAACTCTTTGCATATGTGCTTGTTCCTCTTGATCGCTACTACTAATGCTTGTGCTGTAAGCTCAGCAAGAGTTGCAAGTACATCTTGAGGAGACAAGCTTAGAAAGCTATTTGATAATATGCTTAAATTAAATAATTCTTTACCAGTTGACTTTGGAAATGGCTTATTAAAAAAAGAATTTTTCAATAGGCGATTAAGTTCTGTTTTATTAATCACGCCTTTTGATGCAAGAGATCCTTTGTTATCAAAGGGCCTATTCAAATATTTAATGCAATAAGCGTCCATCAATGCATTTCCAGGGCCAATATCCGAACCCCAAATCTGCTTTTTACTTTTGACATAAGAGTAATTTGAAATACCCCCAATGTTTAAAACTATTCTGGCACATTTTGATTTATAGAAAATTTCATTATGAAACTCTGGCACAAGTGGAGCCCCAGCTCCGCCAAGTGCTATATGCATATTTCTAAAATCGCTCACAACAGGAAGATTAACTTCGTTAGCAACTATATTGGGATCGCCTATCTGCATAGAAAATGGATACTTTTTGTCTATTTCATGCCTAATGGTTTGGCCAGATATTGCAACACAATTTATATTAGATTTCTTAACATTACTTTTATTGATTGCAAGATTAATGGCTTTAGAGAAAATATAACCAATTTCTTTATTAAGTTTTCCAAGATTACTCAAAGAAATATTGTTAGACTCTATAGCATTTCTAATCTTTGTTCTCAGTTTTGAAGGTATTTTAAGAGAGTAAAAATATTTAAGACTAATACCTGAACTTATTTCTATAATTGAAACATCAACGGCATCATGGCTTGTGCCAGACATTGCTCCAATATAAATTTTCTTATTCATTTTCAATAGGACTTAAAGATTTTAATTTAGATAGCATCAACTCATTATTTATTAATAGTGTATCAAAATCAGGCTTAAATTTTTTATCAATTGGCTCCGCAGATGGCAGTTCAAGCTTAACTGGATCAACATGCTTGTTTCCAATTTTGAATTCATAGTGAAGATGTGGCCCTGTTGCAAGACCAGTGCTTCCAACATATCCAATTGTTTCTCCTTGAATTACTTTTTTACCCTTTTTTAAACCCTTTTTGAATTTACTAAGATGACAATATCTAGTTGAATAATCATTTGAATGCTTAATAACTATTTCATTGCCACAGCCATTTTTTCGTCCCACAAAATGAACTGTGCCATTTCCCGTTGTCCTTACAGGAGAGCCAGTACTAGCGGCATAGTCAACACCATTATGTGCTCTTATTTTATGAAGTACAGGATGCATTCTATTGGGATTAAAATGTGAGCTTATATATGCAAAATCAAGTGGAGCCCTTAAAAATGCTTTTTGTAAATTATTACCCTCGTTGTCAAAGAATTCTTTTTTATCTTCATTTACAAAAAATCTGTTTGCAGAATATGTTTTTCCATTATTTATAAACTTAGCAAGAATTATGTCTCCATTTTGAATAGCTGCGCCATCAGAATAAGGCGTTTCATAAACAACATAAAAAGAGTCACCATCCCGGATATCGAAAACAAAATCAATATCCCAGCCAAATATATATGCAAAATCCATAATAATACTATCAGGAATATCAGCTTTTAAGGCTGCTTCATAGAAAGATGTATTAATCACTCCACTTTTATATGACTTAATGAGTTCTACATCTTTTTTAATTTTTTTTATTTTAATTTCGTTGTTAATATCAATTACCAATGAGCTCACATTATCTTTAGATATTTCAATATTCTTAATTTTTTTACCAAGATAAGTAAACCTCATCCTGTCACCAGGCCTAATTTGAGATAAAAGATTTTCTTCGTCTAATCTAAATATTCTATATGCAGTATTTAGAGGAACTTCAAAATCTTCAAAGATTATAGATAGGTTTTCACCATTCATTACCTCATGAATTTTATATGATTCAATTTCTATAAGTGTTTTTCTAAATGAATCAGAAGATTGTATTTTTTCTTCTGGGAGAGATTCATCGGTAACAAAATCAACGTATAAAAGCAGAATCATTATTACTGAAGCAATAAAAGTTAAGAAAATACCTTTTGCAGGAACCTGTTTGAAACCAATCATCAGTCTTCTTGAATATTTAGTAGTTCAGCATTTCCTCCAAAGGCAACTGAATTCTTAGAGACTACTTTCTCATCAAGAAACTGCATCAAATAATTAGGCCCCCCCGCTTTAAAGCCACTACCTGAAAGACCTCTTCCTCCAAAAGGCTGAGAACCCACAACTGCTCCGACCATATCTCTATTGATATAAATATTTCCCATTGCACAATTTTTGCTAAATTGATCAGCCCTAGACTCGATTCTGGTATGAATTCCCATTGTGAGACCATATCCACTATTATTAATATCGCTTATTAAATTTTTGATTTCAGAAGACTTAAATCTCAATACATGAAGGATCGGACCAAATTGTTCTTCAGTTAAATTATCAATAGAGTCAATTTCTATGATTGTTGGAGAAATAAAATTCACCATATCCATCTCTTCCGATTGATACACGCTTAATCCGGCTTGTTTTTTTTCATTAATATAATTTTCAAGTTTCTCTTTAGAGCTATTATTTATAATTGGTCCAATATCAGTATCAAGATTTTCAGGATTGCCAATTTTTAGCTCCCTCATATTGCCCTTGATCATTTCAAGCAAATCATCATAGATCTCTGCCTGAATGCATAAAACTCTGAGAGCAGAACATCTTTGCCCTGAACTATCAAAGGCAGATCGAACAATATCATCTGTAGCTTGCTCAAGCAGAGCACTTGAATCAACAATCATCGTGTTAATACCGCCTGTTTCAGCAACAAGAGGTATGATTTCTTTTTGATATATGTTTAGGTTGTTTTGAATTTTCTTTGCAGTTTGCAACGAACCAGTGAAGGCAACGCCGCTAAGATTATTTATTCTAGATAAAATATCGCCGTACTTACCATCCCCTAATACAAGTTGAAGACTATTCACTGGAACCCCATTTTTATGAAATATTTTTGTAACTAAAAAGCCTAGAATCGAGGTATGTTCAGAAGGTTTAATTGTTACCTTGTTGCCTGTAACCAATGCTGCACTAATTTGACCAATCAAAATAGCAACTGGAAAATTCCATGGACTTACACACAAAAAATGGCCTTTTGCTGAATAAAATAAATTATTAATCTCACCTGTTGGACCTTCTAATAATGAATCTTTTTGATCTATTTCAATCATTTGATTAGAGTAATATCTTAAGAAATCTACCGCCTCTCTAATTTCGTCTACAGCATTTTTAATAGTTTTACCTGCTTCATTCATTAAATAGTAAATCAGCTGATATGGATTTGTTTCTATTTCATTGGCTATATTCATTAGAACTTTTGTTTTTTCTAGGACAGACACATTCTGCCAATCATGAGAATTATTAATATTTAAAATATCTTTAAGAGAAGTAATATCATCAAAAGTTACAGAACCTATTTCAGAATTATTTGATAATGATTTTATAACCACCCTAGAAGAATTATTCTCTTTTCTTTTGTTATAAATTGATACAGCATTTACAGAAGCACTCTTATATTCAATTATTTTTTTATTGACAGCTTCAAGATTTTCCATTTCAGTTACATCCATTCCTTTCGAATTGGCTCTATTGTGAAATATATTACCTGGAAGTGGAATATCTTTCTTTTCATTTTTTAGTTTTTCATGAGGGCTAGACGCAAGAAATGATGAGTCTGTATCAGGATCTAAAAGCCTGTTAATAAAAGAGCTATTAGCACCATTCTCAAGAAGCCTTCTTACAAGATATGGGAGTAAGTCTTTGTATTTACCAATTGGGGCATATATAGATGTAATTTTATTATTATCTAAAACATCATCGGCACACTTATATAAAAGTTCACCCATTCCAAATAATCTTTGAAATTCATATTTATTGTCTCTTCCTAGATAGTTAATTGCAGAAACAGTATGTGCATTGTGAGTAGCAAATTTTGGATAAATAGAATTAACCTCAAAAATTCTTTTTGCACAAGATAGATACGAAAGGTCTGTAATTGATTTCTTTGTGAATACTGAATAATCGGCATATCCACAAACCTGAGCATGTTTTATCTCGTAATCCCAATAAGCTCCTTTAACCAATCTTAGATGCATCAAAGTTCTTTCTTTAAGTAATTCTTCCAACCAATTAATTGTGGATAATGATCTTTTGCCGTAGGCCTGTAAGGCCATACCAAAACCAGGCCAGTCTCTTATTTTTTTTGATTGAGCCATGATTCGAATTATTTCTAAACTAATTGAAAGCCTATCTTGCTCTTCTGCATCAATAGTAATTTCAACGTCTTTAGATATTCCAAGCTCAGTTAAAGAAATTAATTTAGGTATCAAAACTGTCTTAATATCATCATATTTGCGCATTTCATAACTTGGACACAAGGCTGATATCTTAATTGAAACTCCGTTTCTAGTTTTGTTTGCTCGGTTTAAATCGCCCACGCTACAAATAGCATTTTCATAGGAAGAATAATAAATATCTGCTTGCTGTTTATTTCTTGCTGCTTCACCCAACATATCGAATGAAAAAATAGAGTCATCTATATTTTTTATTTTATTTATATCATTAAAATTTCTACCCATTACAAATTCTTGGCTCAAGATATGCATTGCAGCAATCACTGCATTTCTAATAGGAAACTCACCTGATTTAGACACTATTGATCGCAGAAATGCATTTGGATTTTTTGACCACTCAATTGGAGTTTTAACTACTTTACCAGCTAGCAATAAGCCCCATGTTGATGCATTAACAAATAAACTATCTGCTTTATTTAGATGATCTATCCATTTACCCTCAGATAGTCTTTCAGAAATTATTAAATCTCTTGTTTTGCTATCTGGTATGCGAAGTATAGATTCAGCAAGGCACATCAGAGCTACACCTTCTTGATTATCTAAACCGTACTCACTTAAAAACGCATCAAGTTTTGTCCTTTCTTTTTTATTTTTTCTGCAAGCATCAATTATCTTTTGTGCATTCTCAGAAATCGACGGTATCTTTAAAAATTCTGTGTCTTTTAATAGATCTGGAACAATTGATGATTCAGGTACAAATTTTTTATTAGAATTCATATCAATATTTTAATCTTATAATGTTAACTAGCAACTTACTCATTCTATTAATTGAATAAAAATACTATGATAGGCATATGGATGAAGCTCTAGCATTAATTAAACGTGGTACAGACGAAATACTTACTGAAACTGATCTCAAAAATAAATTAGAGACCGGTAGACAGCTCATTATAAAAGCTGGTTTTGATCCAACTGCACCTGATCTTCATTTGGGTCATACAGTTCTTTTAAATAAACTAAGACACTTCCAAGACTTGGGTCATAAAGTTATTTTTTTGATTGGTGATTTTACTGGTCAAATAGGTGATCCTTCTGGAAAAAACAAAACAAGACCTACTTTAGACTCTAATGCGCTTATTGAAAATGCCAAAACATATGAAAAGCAGGTATTTAAAATTCTAAAAAAAGAGTTAACTGAAGTTAGATTTAACTCAGAATGGTGTAATGATCTTGGAGCTGCTGGACTAATAAATTTGGCCTCGAAATATAATGTCGCTAGAATGCTTGAGCGTGATGATTTCAATAAACGTTACAGTTCTAATCAAAGTATCGCAATTCATGAATTCTTATATCCTTTGGTTCAAGGGTATGATTCGGTTGCCTTAAATGCAGATGTTGAGTGTGGGGGTACAGACCAAAAATTTAATTTATTGGTTGGAAGAGAGCTGCAAAGAGCATATGACCAGGAGCCCCAGGTAGTTTTAACTGTTCCCATACTAGAAGGCTTGGATGGAACGAACAAAATGTCAAAATCTTTAAATAATTATATTGGTATAGAAGAGAAGCCTGAAGAAATGTTTGGCAAAATAATGTCTATCTCTGACGAACTGATGTGGAGATGGTTCGAGCTTCTGAGTTTTATATCAGATACAGAAATAAATAATTTAAAAAAACAGGCAGATAAAGGAATGAATCCAAGAGATATCAAGTTCATTCTTGCTGAGGAATTGGTTGATAGATTTCATGAATCTGGCAATGGAGCTGAATGCAGAGACTTATTTCTACAAAGATTTCAAAAGGGCAGCTTGCCAAAAGACATTAAGGAAATAGAAATTAATATAGAATCAGATTCGATTCCATTATCCAATTTATTAAAAAACACTGAGATGACATCTAGCACTTCTGAAGCAATGAGACTAATAAAACAAGGTGGTGTAAAAATTGATTCTGAAAAAGTATTAGATCCCAAACATGAAATACAAAAAGGATTTGATGCTATCTATCAAGTTGGCAAAAGAAAGTTTTTAAAAATAAAGGTTAAATAATGACTAGAGTTTTTGTTATTTCAATTTTATTTTTTTTAGCTGGCTGTGTTCAGGACAGTCCAAATGTAAAACAGATATCAAATTTAAAATTTTTTGCTGAAAATCAAGGGTTTGAGGGCATTAACGTTATCGAAAAAGGTCTTCATTATGCTGTTTTAGAAAGTGGTGATAGCAGTACCGAATCACCCCAATTATCAGACACTATTACCGCACATTTTCATGGAACACTTACTGACGGGACGGTTTTTTGGAGTTCAGTTGAATCCAATGAACCATTAACAGTTCAATTATCCGGTCTTATAGAAGGGTGCCAAAAGGTTATTTCGTTAATGAAAAAGAATGACAAATGGCGTGTATATATTGATCCAAGTATGGCTTATGGGGATGAGGGCAGGCCAGGCATTCCTTCAAACTCTATCTTAATTTTCGATATTGAATTATTAGATATTCAATAATTATTCATTGATTACAGCTAAGGCATAGCCATAAATTTCAGCTATTTGATTTATTTGCTTGTCCTTTGGAGTCCCTGCTCCATGACCTGCTCTATCCTCAATTCTTATTAAAATTGGTTTTTTACATCCTTGAAACTCTTGAAGCTTGGCTGCAAACTTAAAAGAATGAGAGGGAACAACTCTATCGTCTCTTTCCGCAGTAGTTATTAAGGTAGCAGGATAACATTGACCTTTTTCAATATTATGAAGGGGAGAGTAAGCAAGAAGGTTTTCAAATTCTTTCTTATTATTTGGTGATCCATAATCACTTTCCCACGCCCATCCAATGGTAAATTTATGAAACCTAAGCATATCAAGAACCCCTACTTGAGGAATAGCAACCTTAAACAAATTTGGATTTTGAAGCATTGTAGCTGCAACTAAGAGACCTCCATTTGAGCCTCCTTGTATTGCTGTTGATTCAGATGATCCAATTTTCTGACTATGAAGGTATTTTGCAGCATATGCAAAATCATCAAATACATTTTGTTTATTAAAAAGCATTCCATCTTCATGCCAGATATCACCATACTCACCTCCACCGCGGAGATTAGCGACTGCAACAACACCTCCTTGATTCATCCAAGATAAAAATCTTTTACTAAAGTTTGGCAGAATAGAGATATTAAACCCCCCATACCCATAAATTAAAACAGGAGTATCTTGAGAAATGCTTAATGAT
>Ga0228638_1001007_pt1 | contig 12036 bp, 10 predicted proteins | sample 48DmetaG_FD_182704 | JGI IMG/M metagenome (GOLD analysis project Ga0228638, IMG submission 182704) | Seawater microbial communities from Monterey Bay, California, United States - 48D | ecosystem: Environmental > Aquatic > Marine > Coastal | place: USA: California | collected 2016-10-31 | reverse complement strand
CTGCTAAATTTAAAGAAATTTCTTCCATGCTTTATGCTATAACTAGAACTTTTAATTTTAAGTAATCCGCACAATATATATTTTATTCTTTTAATATAGTATTTTTTAAATACCATATACCTTGTAAAAAACTATCGGCTAGGTCATCCTGTTTTTTATGTTTTGTAAAAAGTTCGGTCCACTTATGTAATGTGTTTTTTTCGCTAATAATTTTTTTAGTGATTGATATTCCTGCTTTTTTTCTTTCAGAATATGTAGTTTTTTTATTGCCAAGATATTCTTTTAGTTTATTAGAAGCGGAAATTTCTTCTACTAATGGAATTCCTTTTTCGATAAAATGCTGCATAATCATTCCTTGTAGAGTTTTCATTCTAAGAGCAAGTGGTCCTATTTGATTTTCTACTATAACACAATCAATAATAATATTTTCAAATAATTTTTCAAATTCTTCCTTTAAATTTCTTCCATAAGTTACTAAATTAAAATCTTTTGTTTGAATTTTTTGTATAAAATTAAAATAATTTTTATCAATATGTTCTTTAACTTTATCAAAAAGCTGTGCTTTTTTAATTTTTTTATCATATTCTATTTCAAGTTTTGTAGCCATATCTTTTAATGGAGTAAATTTTAGTTTTTTAATTTTTTTGATTTTATGCTCTACTAATGGTATCTTGTATTTTTTATCTCTACAACATGTTTTACAGTAATATTTGTCATTTTTGTAAAATTTTGCTTTCTTTTTACAAGGTTTACCATTTTTAGTTTTCTCTCCACACATATGAATAACTTCTTTACATAGATCAATAACATCCCATAATTCTATTGTGTATTCTAGATTATCTTGAATACTAAATAAACAAAAGGCTAAATTTTTCATTCCTACATCGATTGATAGTATTTTCATTACTTAAATTAGACATTATTATTTTAAATCATATTAGTAATTAAAATAATAATTTAATCAAATTTATTAGAAGAACAAGATTTCATAGGTCCAGCACTATCAGCAGTTCCAGTAGAACATTTTGATGCTCTGGAAAGTAATAATTGTTCTTGCGTTAATAATGGTGCTTGAAGGTTTGAATTTTGTGCTTGTCTACTGACATACATATTTTTAAGATCGCTATTTTCATAACCATATGGTCTGGATCGATCAGCGCAATTTTTGTATAAATATTTTTGTGTTTTTGGTGCTTGTCGTGCTTCTTTAATACATTGACTACAATCTCCACAAGCACGTTCTGAATTTTTTGAAGCTACTTGGTTTCCATTATGGATTAACCATTGTCTATACTGATAATTATTCTTAATTCCTAAATTTTCTTTTAACTGATTGTTAGCTTTACAAGCGGCTTCATAATTAGAAAAAAGTCTTCCATCGCTCATGGATGGAGGAATATTAAAATGTATATTATTAGAACCTTCGTAACAAGTTGCCCAACTCATTTATATACATAACTTTATAAAATTATTCTGATGCTTTTATTAAATCAATTAAAGGTTGTTTTTTTAGACTTTTGTAATTTGTAAGACCCATTGCTTCGGCAATAGCTTTAAGTTCGGCTACCTTGAGTTTACTATATTGAACTTCTTTTTCTACTTCCTGTATAGGTTCATCACTATTATCTTCATCTTCTTCGCTATCATCTTCTTCTAAACTATCATCGACATCATCATTATTATCGGATTTATCAGCACTCTGTACTGTATTTTCAACGTCAGCAGAACTCCCAAGTTCTTCTTCTTCTTCTTCATCTTCTAAATCATCTGTAACTTCTTTCAATTCAATAGTTTCATCTACACTTACAGGTTCTGTATTATTTGCTTCCAAAACTTCTACAGCTTTTGCTTCTTCGGCCACTTGAATATCAATATCTGTAGTAACAAGTTTAATTCTTTCTTCTAAATCATCGTCATTATCACTTACTTCTTTGCTGTCTTCAGAATCATATTCTTCATCATAGTCTTCGTCATCTTCGCTAACATCAATTAAATTCCTACCTACCTCTGTATCTTCGGCTATCCAAGCTCCAGTATCTTGAGACGGTGCTTGATTTTGTTGGCGTTGTTGTTGCATCATCATATGTTGTGCCTGTTGTCTATCTGATTGATGACTCTGAATTAAATCAAACATAACGTCAACTTTTTTTTCAACAGAAGAAATGCGATTACGAAAATATAAAAATAATAAGGTAGCACTAAGTGCGCTTACACCTAGGCTAATAACTAGTCCTCTAGAAAAAACCATTTTACTTACTGTTTAATTATATTAAATTTATTATAATTAAACGTATATTACAACTTTTTTAAAATTTTAGTGGTATTATCTATGATATCTTTTGGATAATTAAGTTGTTTTAACACGCACACGCCACCTTTTATAGTCGAAATTCCTTTTGTTATTTTATATGTATAATTAGGATCATTATTAATAACAGTAGTTTTCATAGATTTGTTAATAATATTTTTATGTGTTTCTAAAAGATTACACAATCTTATAAAGTGTGTTGTTAACAGGAATTTAACATTTTTGTTTTTAGATATATGTGTTAAATAGCTATATGCGCTGCTAATAGCTTCATATGGATTTGTTCCGGAATATAATTCATCAAAAATACAAAAATGTCTATCATTTGGATATTGTGAAATTTTGTCTATTATATTTTTACATCTTCTTGCTTCAGCTTGAAATAAACTATCTCTGGAACAAGAATCAGGTATATTTAAATAACAATGAATGTGTTTAAATGTTCCAGATTTGCCACTATCAAAATATCCTAATCCTATTTGTTGAGTTATTAAAAGATTAATAATAGCAGATTTTATAAGCGTAGTTTTACCGGCTGCATTTGGACCAGTAATAATATGATTTTTTGAAATATCTATATTATTTTTCACAGGATTTTTAAGATTTGGATAATACATATTTTTTAGTTTAAATTTATTTGCCTTGGTAAATGTTATATTATTTAGTTTTTTATTTTTTATTTGTTTATTAATTCCTAAAATAGTATCAATATATCCATGAAACCCAAAAGTAAAGCTCATTAAGTTTTCTAATTCATATGAGTCATAAAGTAAATAAAAATACTTCATAGACTTTCCAATAAAAACAATTTTTTGAAGTGGACTTTGATTAGTTGGAATTGATTTAATTTCATAATGGAATTTTTCAATACGATCCAAATAGTCTTTAAGTTTACTATTAAATGGTTTATATGTTTTATATGTTTGAGTAATTTTCAGATAGAGTTTTATTTTATTTTTAGTATAATCTAAATATTCATTTAAGGTTTCAAATTCTTCAGCAATATACCTAGAATTAACATAAAATCTGTAACAACTAATTATGTTTTGATATATATTGTAAAAATACATTCCTAAAAGAAACAGTATGTAAATTTTTTGTCCTAAAGCAACTTCATTAAATGAAAAAAGTAGTTTACCTATTGCGTGATGTTTTATGTTTTCAAGTAATATTTTATAATAACTATTCCAACTAAGGGGTATATTCATAACTTTTAAAACGGCAAAAGGGATAATGAGAACAAAAATAGGTGCGATAAGATTTACAACTGGGGAAGAAATATTATATAAACTTAAAATGGAGAGAAAAATAGTAGATTTATTAAGAAAAAGTAATTTTTGAAAATCAATATATTGATATTTTTCTAAAAAATTATTTTGATTTCTTATATTTTTCCAAGAGTGAATCATTTTTTCAATTTGTATTTTGTTAAAAGGAATTGAATTTGCTTGTGAATATAATTTTTGTGATTCTTTTAAAAATTTTTTGTTGGTAGTGTAATACTTGGACCAACTTTTAATAGAGTTTTTTCCTATTTCAGTAGAAGGATTAAATACATTATTATAAACTGGTTTTGTATCTTCGTGTATAGTTTCAGTTAATTCTAAATCGTCAATTAAGTTAGATGATAATTTTTGCTTATCATTTAAAAATTCGATAGGTAATTGAAAACAATTATCTTCATAACATTTTTCTTCATTAAACATATTAAATTCAAAAAAGAAAAAGAAAAAATTTATTAAACGATTGTAAGATTATTTAAAGATTAAGGTGTTCGGTATAATTGGTAGGCATTTCAACAATTTGCGTTTGATAATAATCCTCAAATTTCTTAAGTCTAGTAATATCATGTTTACATGTAAAGTTGATAGCAATACCTTTTCTACCCCATCTACCAGAACGACCAATTCTATGAAGATATGTATGTTCGCTTTTGGGAATATCAAAGTTTATAACAATACTGACTTGCTGGACGTCTATACCTCGTGCGAACAAATCTGATGTAATTAGAACACGGCAACTGCCACTCTTAAATTCACTAAAGGTAGTTTTACGTTCATCTTCTCCCATTCGTCCATGAATTTTTTTAACAGGAAACTGGTCGCTAATCATTGCTTCACATAGGTCATCAACGCGTCTTGTGCTATTACAATAAATAATTGCTTGAGCTATTGAAAGACTACTAAATAAATCTTTAATAGTTTCATATTTTCCTACATCATCCTCAATATTAATGAAATATTGAGCGATACCTTGTAGAGTAAGTTGGTCTGCTTTAACTAATATCTTAATTGGGTCAACCATAAATTTATTTGTTAGCTCTTGAAGATCATCAGGCATAGTAGCACTAAATAATCCAATCTGCATGTTATTAGGAACAAACTGAAATATTTTATACATCTGTTCTTTGAATCCAGAAGATAACATTTCATCTGCTTCATCAATAACTAATACTTTAAAATTATTAGCATTAAGATATTTTCTCCTAAGCATATCGTGTATTCTTCCTGGCGTCCCAACTACAATGTGTGGTGTATTTTCCATAAGATTCTTTTTATCATTTTCTACAGAAGTTCCACCAACTAGCAACTGGACTGTAATTTTCATAAATCGGCCAATTTTTTCTAATACATCTTTAGTTTGCTTAGCAAGTTCATGCGTAGGTGCTAAAACAATAGCACTAGTAACTTTATTATCTTTACTTTTATATCCAATATTTGATAAGATTTGAAGAATACCTGTTGTAAACGCTCCAGTTTTACCTGTTCCAGATTGTGCTTGTGCGATAATATCTCTACCACTGGTAATCATTGGATGAAGGGCTTTCTTTTGGATAGAACTAGGTTTTTCAAATCCAAAGGCATAAATGCCCCGTAAAAGTTTAGTATCTAGGGATAAATTTTCATCATCCCAAGATGAAATCTCATATTTCTCATAATGTGATTGGGTTTCGGTTTCGGTTTCGGTAAGCGAAGTCATCGTAGATAATAATAATTAATTATGTTTAAGTTCATTTTCAATTTTATGTTATTAAAATTGATATAAAAAAATGCCTCTATATAACAATTATAAGATGGCATCTTTAGTATCAACTCATCAATACTCCCTCAGTGATTTTAAAAATAAAGAAAATTCAGGTAATATACCTGAACTAGAAAGTTTAGTAATTGAAAAAATTAATAAATTGGCTAACAGAGTAGGAGCTCCTAGTTATCAAAAAACACCAGTATTTAAACGTTATAATTATAATAAAAAGAAAAAAGTTAATGAAAATATTACAAGTGATGATTGGGAAACCATTCGTAATTTTCAAACTACAACTTTAGATAAAAATATGGAGGGCTTGGAGGCTCAAATGGACCAAATTAGGAGTTATTTGAATAAGCTTACAAATGATAATTATAATGATATTAGTAATGAAATAAAACTAGTTATTAAAGATATAGTAGAACAAGATGAAGGGAATTATTTATCAAAGATAGGTGTAAGTATATTTGAAATAGGAAGTGCTAATAGATTTCTCTCCAAGGTTTATGTAAAGTTATACAAGGAACTAATTGATACATATCCTATTATGAAAAATGTATGCACTAGTAACTTTAATAGTTTTCAATCATTGTTTGAAACGTTTGATTATTGTGATGCGAGTGAAGATTATGATAAATTTTGCGATATTACCAAACAGAATGAAAAACGCAAAGCGTTAAGTAAATTCTTGATGATTTGTGTAGAATATGAAATTATTGAAATGGAAAATATGGAAAATATTATTTTAGATTTTATAAGAAAAATTAATACATATATTAAAGATAAGGAAAAGGAAACTGCTGTAGATGAAATCGTAGCTAACTTAACTATTATGATTTTGAGTAGTCTATCTGTCTTTAATAATATGAACGCAAAAAGCAAGATATTTAAGGATATAGAAATTCTTTCATCTTTAAATGTAAAAGAATATCCTGGCTTATCAAATAAAACTTTGTTTAAATTTTTAGATATTATGGAAGAATTGGAAGAAGATGAAAGTAGTGATGACGAATAAATATAGTAATATGAATATAAATAGTTATCAATATAATTAATTATATTTAAATGGAAGGAAAAAATATGTTTTTTTCATTAGTCGATGCTGATATTTCATCAAAAAAAGAAACAAGTGTTACATATGATGAATTATTAAAACAGGTAAATAATAAAGCAGAAAGTTTACCACAAGATGAAATGGATTTATATAGTGACTTATATTTTGCTGAAGTATTAGATTATAAAGATAATTATACAAAAAAACAATTAGAGTTTATAGCAGGTTATTATGATATTAAAACACGAAAGAAGAGGAAAGAAGAATTGGCAGAAGACATAGTAATTTTTGAAAAGGCAGAGGAAAATGTTGGTTTAGTTCAACGAAGAAAAATGATGTGGTTTTATATTGATGAAATTTCAAATGATAGTTACTTATCTAAATATTTAATCTTAGAATAAATTATAATGGTAGTTTCAAATATTAATAGTAATGTTTCATATCCAGAAAGAAAAACTATTGATGAAGAAGATAAAGGACAAGATGTTAGTATGTATCAGATAAAGTTATTTGAGAATGATGTTGTAATTGCTTTAGGTAATATTAAATATAATTTTTCAAAAGAAAAAGTCTTGTATTGTCCTGTTTATATAATAGTAGATGAAAGTGAAAAAATTTATCAAATAGGTGTTTATGAAATATCAAAAAAAAAATATGATAAAGGTAAATATTTGGATGAAGAAGGAGATTTAGATATATCTAAATTACAAGGACCTTTACTATATACTTTTGTTGATAAGAGTTATATTAAAAAATGTATGAAAAATGAAATTTTAGTAGAAGATGAAAGTTCAAAAACTAAATCTGATGAAGACGATTTAGAAGATGATGACGAACAAGAAGATGATGACGAACAAGAAGATGATGAAAAAGAGGAAAAAAAATCCAAGGGTGATGAAGACGAAGAGACAGATGATGATGTAGAAGATGATTTAAATGCCGCAACAAAAAGTCCAACATTGTCAAATCCTCCCCCGGTTTTAGTAGATCTTAATATAGAAGAAAATGTAGACGATGATGATTTTTTTACAGAAGGTGAGACTGATAAAGACGAAAAGAAAGAACGTAAGAAATATAAGAAACCTGTTGATAGGAGGGATCCAAATAGTTGGATTCAAGAATATCTTCATAATAATAACTATAGTGTTTTAGATAATGAAGGTGGTGGCGACTGTTTTTTTGCTGTAATTAGAGATGGATTTAAAAATATTAACAAAGATGTTAGTGTAGATAAATTAAGAGAAATGTTAACAGAAAAAACAACACAAGATCAATATCAAAATTATAAGGAAAGATATACTATGCTTAAAAATGAACTAACTGATATTAGACGTCAAATACCAGATACTAAGGCAAAGACTAAAGAGATTAAGAAAAAGTTTAATAAATTAGTTAGGACAGCGAAAAAAGAAAAAGATGTTCCAACTCGTAGCTCTCAAATGAAAGAAGCTAAACAAGAAAAGAAAAAATATACAGAGTCAAAAGAAAAAGGAGAACGTTTAGAACGTGATTTAAAGGAAGCAAAACGTAATTGGAGTGATATAAGTTGGATGAAGGGCATTACTTCGTTAGATAAATTAAAATCAAAAATGTTAACTTGTAATTTCTGGGCTGATTCAGTTACAACTGATGTATTAGAATTAGTACTAAACACAAAATTCGTTATTATTTCTAGTGTAAATTGGGGACAAGGAACGCCCCCATTGATTTGTGGAAATTTCGTCCAACAAGAAGTAGAAGATAAAGGTTATTTTAAACCAAAATATTATATCATAATGGAACACACTGGCAATCACTATAAGTTAATTAAATATAAAGGCAAAGGTATTTTTAGATTTCATGAAATTCCTTATGGTTTAAAAACACAAATTGTAAATAGATGTATGAAGTCTCGTGGTAAAACATTATATAATTATATTCCTAAATTTGCAAAATTAATAGGGCAGCGCATCGAAGTACCAGAAGCCAAACAGTTGGAAGAACTAATGGGTGATGAAGGTAAAAAGGAAAACAAGGGTGCGGATGAAGATGATGTAGAAATAGATGATGACATTAATCCAGAGGTAACCCCTACACCAACTCCTGAAGATGGTTCGTTATATAATGATGATACTCATTTTGTATTTTATTCAAAATCATCCGATAAAAAACCTGGAATGGGGGCTGGAGAGAAAATAGCTGAAGGTGATGTAGAAAAATATGTTCCTTTAACTAAAATGAAAAATTGGAGAAGAGTTTTATCTAATATGCACGTTAAGAAAGATGAAACCGGAAATGTTGGACCGTTATTTAAACTAGATGGTAAGAATTGGGCGTCAGTAGAACATTATTATCATGCGAATAAATTTAAGAAGAATAATCCTGATTTTTATAACGTATTTAGCATGGATAGTAAATCTGTAATTTGTAAAGATCCAAAAATGGCTCTAGGAGCAGGAGGCAAAACAGGTATAGTAAGACAGAAAGATCCTGAAACCAAGAAGACCAAAATAGTTTTTAGGAGACCTAAGAATGTGGTAATGGATGAAGATTTCTTTAATGATAGAAACAATGAAAAGGTTATGGAAAAAGGTCAACAGGCAAAATATGAAAATGAAGATAATGAAATGGAGCGTAATGTATTATTGGCAACAAAGGATGCAAAATTATTACATTATATGGTTAGTCGTGCTAAAAAGGAAGATAGACCTCCTCCAGTTGTATTTTATGATACTATGCGTATAAGAGACAGAATTAAAAAGAAGGCAAAATAAATTTATAATGTCTATATAATATAAATTTATGAGTGAACCACCTACAAAAAAAATGAAAAATAATAATAATCAAGGAGCTAGTAAAGAAGATTTGGATGATGGATTTTCAACTTTTAAAAGTCGCCTTGAGGCGGAAGGGTTTGGAGAAAATTGGAATGATGATGACTGGCAAGAATTATGGAGAACGGCCCAACAACAGGAGAGACATCCGACAGTTGATACTGATGTTGATACATTGGAAAGTTGGCTACATCAGGATGCTATATCAATTAGGAAAAGGGAATTAAGTTCTGCTAGACAAGTTGATGGATTTCATGAAAAGTGTGTTAATTGTCCAGAAATGACCGGAAGAAGTGCAAAAAATAAATCAAATCCAGAAGGAGAAAGTTTTCCATTATGTAAAGATTGTTTTGATAATAATAAAGACGATTATATTAGAGACTGGAATAGAGGAGGCTTTTTCTTTAATAAAAAGAAAACACGAAAGCGTAATAAGAAAAAGACTAAAGGTAAGAAAAAGAAGAAGAGAAAATCTAAGAAGAAGAAGAAAAAAAAGACTAGAAAACATCCAAAAGAACCAAATAGTAGAAAATTTACTGATACTAGTTATCCGTATAGGAGAATAAACAAAAAACGAGCAATAAAAGAATTTTTAAGTTTACGCGAAATGGTTCAAAAGAAAGATTTTAACAGCAAATCTGTATTAGGTAATAGAGTTGTTGATTATGGAACAGAAAAGATGCGTAAAAAAACAAAATATAGAAATAAATCCCATTATGAGCGTTGGCAAGATACGGTGGCACGAGATAAAGTACTAAAGTTTGCTAGAAGATTGTATAAAAAAGGAGATAAACGAACAATAGAAGCAAGTATTCGTGGGGCAATTGAGTTACAGTGGGGTTCTGTAAATACTATGAGACCCGCGGCTGCTGCGTGTGCTTATAAAAAGAATAAAGCGACAAAGGTATTAGATTTTACAGCTGGTTGGGGAGCACGTTTAGTAGCAGCTATGGCTATGGATATTGATTATATAGGTATAGATGCTAATACCTCCTTAAAACCTGGTTATGATAAGATTATTAACTTAATAAAGCCATATTCAAAAAGTAAAGTAAAAATGATATATAAAAAGGCAGAAACAGTTAATATTTCAAAGTTGAAGTATGATTTTGTCTTTACATCTCCTCCTTATGAATATTTAGAAGTATATGAAAATATGGAGAACTATGAAAAGAAAGGAGAAAAAGTAAGTCAACCTTACAGTAGTTCAAGAATTAAATTAGACGATTCAGAAAAATTTTATGATGAATTCATGATACCAACATTGAAGAGAATATATAAACATTTGCCTAAGGGAAAACATATTTGCTTGAATATGCCAGATATTATGTATACAAAAATAAGGAAAAAGTGGAAAAAGGCAGATAAGAAAGATGTATATTCTATAGTTGGACGTGTCGGAGGACCAGAAGATTTTAAACGATTAGAAAAGGAACAAATATTTTGTTGGAAAAAGCATTAAAACAATTATATGTAATAATATATATAATTGTTATGTCGTTTTCAAAAAACAGTGAAGTATTAATGAAATATTTTTTAAATGATTTTGATAAGTTTTCAAAAAAAATTACATCAAAAAATCAGGAAGCACTTGATAAAATTTTTAAACAGTTTTGGTGGGATATAAAAATATCAAATGGTTTAATAGAGCGTTATGATAAGCAAGATATGTTAAAAACAGAATTCATTGAAAAAAAAAAATATACTGAATTATTTGAAAGTAAATTTGTACCCACGTCTGTGAAATCGTATACTGAACGTAATATGAAAGGTTATTTAATTGTAAAAACGGTATTAGGGTGTGTAGAAGTTGAAGTAATATATGCTTTCTTTAAAAAGAGTGAAGTAAATAATCTAAAAAAGGCAAAAAATCGTATAAAAAAAGCGTTGCGTATTTTACGATTTCTATTATTTTATGTGGGGACCAGCAATAAAGTAAAAAAGATTACTATTAATTTGTATCTTACCAATATAAAAAAAACATTACCAAAGAATCAAATAAAAATATTAAACGAAGAAAATTGTAATAGCGCGTTAACATATGCTTGTGCTGAGGAAGGAGAAGTATTAGTATTTCGTGAAGAAGAATGGAAAAAGGTATTAATTCATGAATTATTTCATAGTTTGTGTTTAGATTTCTCTGGTATAAGTTATTTATTATTAAAAGATAAAATGAAAGATTTACTTAAGGTAAATAGTGATTATGAGATTAGTGAAGCTTATGCTGAATATTGGGCTACAATATTAAATAGTTGTTTTATATCTTTTGATATTTTGGATGATAAAGAAGATTATGAACAGTTTGGTTTATATAGTGAATTTTGTATACAATTTGAGCGTATATTTTCTATGTTTCAATTGGTAAAAGTATTAGATTATATGGGTTTACGGTATAAAGATTTAGTAAGCGATGGACGGATGGCTAAGTCTTTAAAAAATATATTATACAAAGAGGATACAAATGTATTAGCGTATTATATCATTAAAGCGGTATTATTGTGTGATTATGATAAATTTTTATTTTGGTGTGAAAAGTATAATATTTCTGTTATAAAATTTGATAAAAATCAATTAAATTTACGTCGGTTTGGAAATTACTTTGAAGAAATGTATAAAAATAGACGATTAACAAAGAGTATTAATGATATGGAAATAAAATATATTAAATTACGAGGAGAATATAAAAATCCTAATAAAGATACAATAAATGTAACAACAAGAATGACTATATGCGAGGATAAGGTATAAAATTGATTATATTATTGTTCTAAAAATAGATAGTATATCAAAATGGGTGTTAAGCTCCTCAGTAAGTTATTAAAAACCGAATGTGG
>Ga0228638_1000998_pt1 | contig 12098 bp, 9 predicted proteins | sample 48DmetaG_FD_182704 | JGI IMG/M metagenome (GOLD analysis project Ga0228638, IMG submission 182704) | Seawater microbial communities from Monterey Bay, California, United States - 48D | ecosystem: Environmental > Aquatic > Marine > Coastal | place: USA: California | collected 2016-10-31 | reverse complement strand
GATCGTGATGTACCTCGCGGAAAAGCACGGGCAATTTTTACCTGCCGACCCTAGTGCACGTGCGGAATGCTTATCTTGGCTTTTTTGGCAGATGGGCAGCACGCCCTTTTTGGGCGGTGGTTTTGGACACTTCTACGCCTATGCGCCAGAGCGGTATGAATATCCTATTAACCGTTTCACGATGGAAGTGAAGCGACAGCTAGACGTGTTAGACCAAAACTTGGCAGAGCGTGAGTTCATTTGTGGGGACGACTACACCATTGCCGATATTGCGATTCACCCCTGGTACGGCGCGCTCGCCATGGGCATGCTCTACGAGTCAGGAGAGTTTCTTGATGTGGGCACTTATCAAAACGTGCAACGATGGACCAAAGCGGTTCAAACGAGACCCGCCGTGCAACGTGGTCAGCGCATCAATCGCGTCTGGGGAGATGAGGCTAAGCGACTGCCTGAACGGCATGCTGCCAGCGACCTCGATTAACACTTAACACAAACACGCGTTACTCTCTGTCTGGTAAACTGCGCATCTGTTCAGGGCCCATAGCTCAGCTGGTTAGAGCAGTCGACTCATAATCGATTGGTCGTAGGTTCAAGTCCTACTGGGCCCACCATCCTTTTCATTATTATTCAATCGGTTACACGGATTTTCGGTCACGGAACCGTGGGCTATTAGTCCACGGGTCCTCACTAACGACGCGGCTTTCAGCCAATTCCTAGCAGCAAAAATTTCCTGTCCCAACAAATTACTTTCTGACCCAAGGTGGAATCCTTACACCAACTTTATCTGCCGAGAGTTACCTCCTTTCCGAAGTCCACGGTTTGTATGGGATCAAACGTCGTAACGATATTCGTGTAGGTTTCGACAAATTTCGGGAGAATCAGTCCTGCTGACTGATCCAGTCGACAAAGGTCGCAACGACGGCGCTGCGATCGGTGGACGGCGCCGCATAAACCAGGTAATACCCGGCGTCATCGAGCGCGACTTCGGAGAGGTAGCACAGCACTCCCGAATTCAGTTCGTATTGCACCAGCGCGTCCCACAGTGCGATGCCCTGGCCGTCGATAACGGCCTGCACGCGGTCATTCGAATCGGGGATCACCAGGCGATTGTGCATCGGTCGATAGTCAAGCCCAGCACGACCATGCCATTCACGCCATCCCGTGCTGCCGGAACTGTCGGCCAGTAGCGGAATTTCGACAAGCGCTCTTTCCAGTCCGATGTCCCGTACCCTGGCAGCGACTGTTGCGTTTGCAGTCGGCCTGGCAGGGCATTTGAACAGCAGATCGTGATCACTCTCGACCGCTTCCCCACTACCCCAACAGATGGCGACGTCAATATCCGACGACCGCAAGTCAGCGCTGCCGGTGATTGGTTCAACGCGAACAGCAATATTCGGGTTAGCCTCCATGAAACTCATGAGCCGCGATGACAGCCAGCGTGAAAAGAAATACGTCAAAGCGCCGATCGTGATCCGGTCGGGCTCCTTGTGCTGCAGTTCGCGAATGTCTCGGTCGAGCTGACCCAGCGCAAGCTGCGAGCATTGCCAGAGTTTTTCTCCCTTATCGGTAATTCGAAGGCGTTGGCGCTGGCGTTCGAACAGGCGGAATCCGAGATCATCCTCGAGTTTACGGATCTGGTAGCTAACTGAACCTTTGGATAAATTCAACTCTGCGGCGGCTGCCGTAATGCTGCAATGCTGGGCCACGGCAGCAAAAACTCTCAACGAATCATAGGATCGAAATAGCATCTATTTGTATTAAATATTCAAACAAGTTGTCCTGAATTTTACAATATCTGAACTTGAAACATAGTGATTTAATAAATTTTCTTTTAGCCCTACAACTTTTTGTTTAAATAAGCCAAACATTAATGACCCCAGAACAACTGCAAATTGCCGTGGTGGTGCGCCCAGCGGCTGGCGAGCACCCCAACGAACTTGCGCGCACCATGGCGCCGCATCCGCTCATTCACCAGGAATTGCCATATAGCCCCGAATACTTTGTCTATAACCGCAGGCTGGCAGCCGGGCGCATGACCAATTACACGCCCGACGAAGTCTACTGGGCGGTGCGCACCAATGTGATCATGCGCCACACCGCGGAACTGCCGGTCGATGTACGCGGGCCCGATGCAGAAACACTTCTAAACCGGGTTTTCACGCGTGACGTAGCGAAAACACGAATCGGTCGCTGCAGCTATCAATTCGTCTGCGATTATGGCGGCGGCATGATCACCGACGGCGTGCTGGTTCGCGTTGCCGATGATCGATACTGGTACGGACAGGGAGACGGCGACGTCATTTCCTTTATGAAAGCGCATGCCCACGACCTGGACGTCAAAATCGGCGATACCGACATCTGGGTGACGCAGATTCAGGGGCCTAACGCGATGAAGGTTCTAGCCAATGCGATTGATGGTCCGATGCCCGAGCCGTTCAACTACTTCGACATGGCATGCGTACCGATTGCCGGAGAGATGGTGGTGATTACGCGTACCGGATTCACCAACGAGTTGGGCTGGGAATATTACCTCGAGCCACACCAGGACGCTCATGTTATCGGTAAGGCAATTCTCGAAGCCGGCGCTGAATTCGGCATGATGCCGACCTCGGCTGAGGCATTTCGGGCGCGCCGCATCGAAGCTGGACTGCTCAATGCCGGATCCGACTTTGATGAAACGACGACGCCCTTTGCTGCTGGCCTCGGTCACCTGGTGGACTTCGAAAAAGCCGATTTCAGTGGTCGCGATGCGCTGCTCACCGCCGATCGCTCGCGTCGCACCTGGGGCCTGAAAGTGACCGAAGGTATCGCTCAAATTGGACGCACGCTCACACAGCAAGGGGCCATCTGCGGCAGGGTCTGTTCAAGCGCAAGATCCCCCTATCTCGATTGCGGAGTCGCCATCATCCGTCTCGATGAACCCGGCTCGAAGCCCGGAGACAGCATCGAGGTCGAATGCATCGATGGCGTCATCCGCCGAGCGGAAATATGCGCACTGCCCATGTATGACAAAAAAGGTGACATCGTACGCGGCAGGCATATCGATGTCCCCCGAATACCAACAGAGAAGCATGCTGAATCAGCATAACTCAAAACAGGGGCCAGCTCATGAAAATCGGTGATCTTGAATACGAATGCGGCGACCGGGTTGCAACCATTACCTTGAATCGTCCGCAAAAATTCAACGCCATCAGCGAGACTATGCCGGACGATATCCAGCAAGCCATCGACACGGCCGCAGCCGACGATTCGGCGCACGTTATCGTTTTGACAGGAGCCGGTCGGGGCTTTTGTGGCGGTTATGATCTGGATGCGTTCGCCGAAACAGAAGGCGAAAACCCGGTTATCCAGGAGATGCCCTGGGACGCGATGATCGATTATCAATTCATGCGTCGCTGCACGGACAGCTTTATGTCGATCTGGCGCTGCCCGAAACCGGTAATCGCGAAGGTCAACGGCGACGCGGTCGCTGGCGGGAGCGATATCGCGTTGTGCAGCGACCTGATCGTCATGGACGAAGCGGCGCGCATCGGCTATCCACCGGCGCGGGTCTGGGGCTGCCCGACCACCGCAATGTGGATGTATCGCCTCGGCGCGGAACAAGCCAAGCGCATGCTGTTTACCGGTGATCTGGTAACCGGCGCCGAAGCAGAGAAGATGGGTCTGATCCTGCAAGCAGTACCGACAGATGAGCTCGATGCAGCGGTAAGCCGGTTGGTAGCCAGGATCAAGGGCGTGCCAAAGAATCAGCTTGCGATGATGAAAACGCTCGTCAACCAGGCTTACGACAACATGGGGCTCAACAGCACACAGACGCTGGCGACACTGTTCGACGGTATCGCCCGGCATAGTCCTGAAGGCGTCGCCTTCAAAGCGCGCGCCGAGGAAGCCGGTTTCAAGCAGGCAGTGGCCGAACGCGACTCGGGCGACCCGATTCCCGGCAGCAAGAAGTGAGTTACCAGGTCACCCTGGCAGAGTCGTATTTTCCGGCACAGTCGGACCTTGAGCTGCGTGACCTGACCATCGGCGACCAGTTGCGCGAAACGGCGCAGCAATATCCAGACAAAACCGGACTGGTGGAAGTCGATATAGACGGCAACACCGCTCGCAGCTGGACCTACACCGAACTGCTCGTGGACAGCGAATCCCTAGCGCAGGCGCTGACGAGCCGGTTTCAACCCGGCGAGCGGATCACGGTCTGGTCGCCCAACACTCCCGAATGGGTGCTGATGGAATTTGCTTGCGCTCTCGCCGGCATCGTTATCGTTACCGCGAATCCTGCGCTGCAGGCACGCGAGTTGCGCTACATCATCGAACAATCGGGGTCGGTCGCATTGTTTCGAGTCGAGGAATATCGCGGTAATCCGATGCACGAACTTGCGATGGAGGCCTGCGAAGGTTTAACCGCAATACGTGAAATCACCGACCTCGACGATTTAAAGGCGATGCATGGCACCGACAACGGCCCACTGCCGCGCGTCGATTGCCGCGACGCAGCAATGATCCAGTACACATCGGGCACGACAGGCTTTCCGAAAGGCGCGGTGTTAAGTCACCGCAGCCTGCTCAACAACGCGCGGTTTTACGCGGGACGCCTCGAAGTAAGCGCAAACACAGTCTGGGCCAACATCATGCCGATGTTCCATACCAGTGGTTGCGGCATGGTAACCCTCGGATGCCTGCAGGCGGGTTGTAAAATGCTGATCGTCAAGATGTTCGATCCACCCGCAATCTGTCGGCTCATCGAGCGGGAACAGGTCAGCACGATCCTCGGCGTACCGACGATGTTGGTCGCCTTGCTGGAATCACTCGAGGGGGCGCCGCGCGACGTCTCCTCGGTAGACATGTTTTCCTCCGGTGGCGCAATGGTGGCCCCTGAACTGGTGCGTAATATCCAGCGAGTATTCGGTTGCAACTTCAGTACGCTTTACGGTCAGACCGAAACCTCGCCGGTCGTGAGCCAGCATTTTGCCGACGATTCCCTCGACGATATTTGCAACACGATTGGCCAGCCCCTGCCCCATACCGAGGTATCGATTCGCGCCGTTGACGACAACACGGTCGTGCCACTAGATAACAACGGTGAAATCTGTGTACGTGCCTACTGCAATATGCTCGGATACCACGGCGACGCCGATGCAACACGCGCAACCATCGATACCAGCGACTGGTTGCATACCGGCGATCTCGGCATCATGGATTCGCGCGGATACATCCGCATCACCGGACGGGTTAAAGACATGATCATTCGTGGAGGTGAAAACATGTTTCCTGCGGAAATCGAAAATGTACTGCTGGAACACCCGCAGATTGCCGAGATTGCCATCGTCGGTATCCCCGATAAAAAATGGGGCGAAGTAATTGGCTGCTTTTTTCGCACCGAGAACAATGAACCGATCGGGGTGCGAATACTGCACGATTATTGCCGCAAACATCTGTCACCACAAAAAACCCCGACCACCTGGTGCCAGATCGAGGAGTTTCCAATGACCGGCTCGCGCAAGATTCAGAAATTCGTAATTCGCGATCAATATCTTAGCGGAAAATACCAACCTCTTTCCCTGGAGGAAAAGCCATGAAACTGGATAACAAAACCATCGTCGTCTTTATCTGTTACCGTTGGACAACATGATTCCATTACCAATCAGGCTCCGACCGGTAACGAAACTGGTAAGGGTAAGATTGATAAAAGGCTCACACCCTGGTAATCCGTGGGGTTCCGATCACGACGACGCAATCTCATAATCGATTGGTCGTAGGTTCAAGTCCTACTGGGCCCACCACTTACGTTTCAAGTCATCGTTGACCTGCTTTGGTCATAGATTTCTATGCCTACCAAGGGATAGACGAGAGCTCATCCTAATTAGACGCAGGTAATGGAGGAGTTCCCCGTAGTCACAGATAGGAGTCCCAGGGGGGCCCCGGTAAAGCCTTGAGATACCTGTAGGGGCAGGGTTGTACTGAGAGGGGACAGAGGACAATTAATTGATAATTCGTTAATGAATTATTCGTTAATTGGCCTCTGAACTGGGACCATAGGGAGGGAAGTCCTCTAGGTACTTCTGGAAAGCCTTGTATCTGAGCAGATATCCGGGTGTTCTGATGAGTGAGGCAGTAATAGTCCTATATCCATCCATTGCATTGATTTGTTTGTCTTGATTAACAAATGAACGAATCAAATTTGGCGATAGCTCCTCTTGCTTCATTTTGAACTTCTGATTCCCAACTATCTTCCTCGTCACTGATTGCATAACGTCCATAAGTTCTTGTTCATAAGTACTGTCCACAATGTATGAGTCGTGGACAGTCAGAATAGGCACTCCCCTATCGGTGAAATGCTTGATGATCTCAGTTGTGATCTGTCCGTCTAGAGCCATCAGCTGAACGCCCTTATCGGCACAGAGGTAATGGGATATCGGAGCGTTCGTCTTAAGGAAGCTATCGAGTAGTTGTTCTAACAATGCATCGGTGTATTTGATCTTTTGTGATGTAGGCAATCCCCTTTGGTCCTTATTCCTCTGGTCCCTAAAGGCACTGAAAGTAGCCTTACGGTCCCTAGCATTGATCGCGGTTAGAGCTATAAGTTTTACGTCTTTTCGTTGTTGTTCTGGGGAGAGCCCCCCTATGGGTACTGGCAGAGCATAAGGGTCATCAGGGGGTTGGTGGCCTGCTAGTCCATAAGCCAGTGCAATATGAAACCCTGAGAAATCGACCTCTACAGTGTATTGGTCATCAATCAATATCTGATTACGTAGCTTAGAGGGTATCTGTTGCCACCATCCTCCGTGATACCTCCCCCCAAGTGTCCAATCTCCCCTATAGAAAATCCTTCTCACGAACTTGTTATCGTGTCTGAGAGAGACCCTTCTGGTCTCATTTCTTTTTAATTTTTTGTTGTAATGCTGACTCACCACTACGGGTTGTTCTAGTGAGCTGATATCTATATGTGTCCTTCGCAGAAGCGCGTTGTATTCCAGTAGTAGGCTTCTGGCCTGGGCTATATCAAACGGGACATTCTTGTCCTGATACTCCAACTCCTTTCCGTCAGCTCGCAGCACAATACATTCACTGTCCTGATGAATATCTATCAAAAACTCAGGGAAGGTGGCCGCCGAAAAATAGGCTATTAACGGCTCAAGGGGCCAAATTCTCGTGACCTTCTTAGCCGACTCAGAACCCAGCTTCTGGTCTATGAACCCCTGATCTAGCAAGGCATCCGCTATCTTAATAATGTCCTTGGAGATCGACAGCTTGTTATAACGAGACCCGACCTTGTAGAAGTTCTCCCCTCTCGCAAAGCTAATACACATCTCCGGGTCTTCAAGCCACACGACATACAAATCAAGAAACAAAACTTCGAAGAGCGGCTTTGGCTTGGATTTGGCCTTGGGCCCTCGCTTACTGGGATTCTCTGGAAAAGAAGCTGCGAGATATCGATCCCAAAACACATCCATCCAGTCCCTGACCGCGGGGTGATCAGAGTGCCGGTGTAGCTCCAGTGGCCTGGAATTGTTGAGGTCTCTCTTTTTCATCATACGTTCACGATGCCTGAGAGGAACCGGGGTTGTCACGATTGGCCTCCAAAAAAAAAAAGTGAGGAATTCGATGTATCTAATATGGAAGGCACTCGCCTTCTGTCATTTCAGACACTGGAGGCCCCTATGGCTACTTCACCACGTAAAACTTCCACCACTACTCGCCCATCTTCCACCGCCCCCAATCCCTCCGAGGCTCCCGCAATCACCCTGCTACGCAAGGGCTCCTGCAGGTCTCTCGAGGGCCGGGGAACCTTGAACTATGAACTGGGTAATAACGACTCAAACTCACTCTACTGGCGAATCAGTAAAAACAGTGGCGGCGGGTTTTTCAGCAACGAGTGGATCCCCTTCTCTGCTATTCGATCAGCGCTGGAGAGTTGGTCTGCTGATACACCCCTTACTAGCCTTGCCCTGCGAGGACTCTTTAAAGGGAAGAGCGCCAACAACCCAAGCTTCCTCCTCGCGACATTGCTGGCTGAGGGAGTCGTGAAAGCGCTGGAGGGCAAACGACGTCAATACACATTGACCGACATCCCAGCCTTCCTGAAGTCCGTCAGCAAGACCCCACATAGTCAATCCGGCCAACGCCGAAGCCCTGCCGCGCAGAAGAAATCTCGTCGTATGACAGCTTCTGCCAAACGTCCTTCCAGCAAAAAGTAAGTCCCCACCCCTTCGACTCGCACCGAGGGCTCTGTAGTCGGATGATCAACCCCCCTACGCCTCACTAAGCCACTGATTTTTCTCGTTCTTTACCACAGGTCACGACCCCTCATGGGCCAGACCGAACCTATACCGAACCTTCTGAACAGCAACACCCGCCCTTTATAGAGCGCGACACAGTTTCGGGAGGCGGTTGTCTACCCAGAAGTTCCTCAGCAACACCCTCAATCTTGGAGTTCTTATGCTCTCACTACTGCTATGCGCCGCAGCGGTCCTCGGCTTCCTGTCGGGGTCACTGTGGGTCTTCTCAGCCACGTTTGGAGCCCTACTGGTATCGATGTACCCCGTTGCATCGGTACTGATAGGTCTGGTGGCGCTCATCTACTTAGCACATCGACACAATCACAAGGAGTAACGCCTATGGAATACGACCACTACATCACCTATGCCCTAGAAATCGTCTCGACATGGGACATTCCCACTGAGGACTTCGGTCAAGTTGTGATGGATCAAGCACGATTAATGGCTGGAGGTTGCAATCAGCCATACCTCAACTGGGCTTCTCACTAAGCACCACATCAGCTGTAACTCTCTGCCCGTTCTGGGCACAACAACTCATTAACCCAACACAAGGAGAACTGAATGACGATCCGCTCACTGGCGGAGGTTAGCGCTCGCCTAGAAAAAGCCGTTATCGGCCTTCCGGGCGACGCTGATTCACCTGAGCAGCTATACGAGCGGTACGAGCAAATCGCCATTGCCATACTCGATAGCGAGCACAGCGACTGGCCCGAAGGTGTGCTGGAGGCTTTCCTGCTCCGGCGACTGGCCATCAAGCGAATCGAGCTCTCCCTAGAGGATTAGGGAGGGCTCCACTTCATTACTCAAGAACTTAACCAACCCAATCACCGGCTATTACGGAGGACATCCTCATGCCACGAATCAATCTCACTCAATCGTTTTGCAACAAACCCACTGCGCCTTTAAATGGCAAACGCAAGGTCGAACACTGCGATACACAGATACGCGGCCTATTGCTCGAAGTAAGGGATAGCAGCCCTGTTGGCACCTACTATCTCCGCTACCGCAACAGCAGCAACAAGACGGCCTATTCCAAGCTCGGTACCGTCCTGGAGATCACTCTCAAGGAGGCTCGAACAAAAGCTCAGCAACTGAAGGCATCGATAGCGGGGGGTGCCGACCCCCAAGCGGAGGCCAAACAAAATCGATCTGCACCCACGTGGGATAGCTTCTTCAACGACAGCTACCTGCCCCATGCGAAACAGAAAAAGCGCACCTGGAAAAACGACGCAGATATGCACCGACTTCGGCTCAACGATCGGTTCGGCGCAACACCCATCGATGCCATTACTCAGCAAGCGGTACAACAGTTCCATAATGATCTGAGCGAAGAAGGCATGGCTCCAGCAACCGCTGACCATCACCTAAAGTTACTTCGCCATGCGCTCAATCTCGCAGTGGACTGGGAGCTCATAGATAAAAACCCGGCGGCTAAAGTAAAGCAGTTCAATGCTGACAATCAGGTGGAGCGTTTTCTTTCTGAGACAGATTTGAGTGCACTGGTATCGGTCCTCAGTACCCATGAGAATCGCCCGGTCTGTTGTGCAATTCTCTGGCTACTAAGCACCGGAGCTAGGCTCGGTGAGGCACTTAGCGCCAAGTGGGGCGATGTGGATCGTGAAGGACTGATATGGATCATCCATGCAGCCAACAGTAAATCCAAAAAGCGCCGATCTGTGGCTCTGAATGACGCGGCTCTTAGGGTGCTGGATGAGTTACAGGCACTGCCGCAATATGACCCAGAGGGGCACCTGTTTATCGGTAGGCGTGGCCCTCTCAGCACCATCAACAAGGTCTGGTATGGCATCCGTGAAGAGGCAGGTCTAGGTGATTTCAGGTTACATGACCTCAGGCACTCATATGCCTCAATGCTTGTTAATGCAGGTCACTCTCTCTATGAGGTTCAGCAATCTCTTGGCCACTCTGACCCCAAGGTCACCATGCGCTATGCGCACCTATCCAAGGACAGCTTGCATCAAGCAGCTAACAGCGCCTCGCAGAAGATCATGGCCGCATGGGGGCAATGACTGACCAACACTCGGGACCCTTCGGGGTTCCGGGTGGTTTTCTTTTTTTTTTGCGAAGGCGAGTTGGCCGTACCTCTCGCAGCCCAAATATCAATGAATTCAATTGATGGAGGCTGGCCAACAGTCTGTATTTTATTGGTGCGACCCGAGGTTTACCGAAGCACTCTTGGTGTGAACACAACTGAGGCCCTATTTGCCCGCAATACCATGCGCTTGCTGAAGCTCTGCCGAATGGCAGAAGGAGCAAATACCTCTGCTAAACGAGGTAACCTACCCTATTTTCGATATTTTTCTTGGGCTTATATTCAGCACGATTTGCTATCAGTCCGTGATACCCAAAGGAACCTTTAAAGGGTTTTACAGCACCCCTCGCAAAAGCCCCCATAACCCCCCTTTTGAAGCCAATCAGCTCACACATCTGGCCCAAAAAAAATTTCAAGTTCTATTAGGGCTTCTCCACCTCAGCATCGGGGCAAGAGCAGATCGTTACGACCTCTCGGAGTTAGTTCGGTTTTCGGTTGAGAAAATTGCTGGTAACTCTTACAGTTACGCCGCCATGAGCGTTCTCATAGGGCGGCACGGTTCGGAATAGGTTCGGACTGCTTCAAATCGAAAATCAGCGTCCAAAAAAGGCCTTCCGAGTCTTCACCTTAGGGTGACGGGAGCGGGGTCTCCAGGATCCTCATAATCGATTGGTCGTAGGTTCAAGTCCTACTGGGCCCACCATCTCACTTATCACATGGTTCATCTATGAGTGCCAATGGAACAGGGAACCGTGCCCGCGCTTTCCTGGTGCCGCCAACGAGAACACCACCCAATAACGCGCGTCACGAGTTGTTGCGTGCTTTTGTTAGAGAATGAACGGATACGAATGGCAAGCTCAAAGCTGCGAACAAATCTTCAGGGCAGTAAACGAGTAGTTTGCGAACTTATCCAGTTCAGTCAGCAGAATAGGTGGGGAGATCTGCGCCCAACGGGCCGTTTATTTGTCCTATAATTTATCGCGATTCGCAAGCTACTCAGGGCGAACCAACCGCCAGACCCATAAGATTCTGGACTTCAATGACAGACCACTATGTACTTACGATAGTAGCCATGCCGACAACAGTTCTCAAAGTTAGTCCTCGCAAGCTGTCGCTGCAAATTGATCAGACCCGAGATTTACTGACTTGAAAACTCGTCTTCATCTAGCTTGGTTAGTCGCTGCCGTCACCTTCATGGTACTCCTGACTTCCGCTGCCTTCCGATCGTCAGTGGGTGTGCTGGTGATACCTTTTGAGGAAGAGTTTGGGTGGTCAAGATCAACAACATCAATCGCTGTGGCATTAAATTTAGTGCTCTACGGGCTGGCAGCACCCTTCGCAACCGCGCTGATGGAGAGACTGGGGATCCGCAATGTCGCTGTTGGTGCCCTAGGTCTCATAGCGATTGGCACTGGGCTCACCACCATAATGACCGAACCTTGGCATTTGGTGCTGTTATGGGGAGTCGTGGTCGGCCTGGGTGTTGGCGCAACGGCCTTGGTTTTTGGCTCGCTGGTGGTCACCCGCTGGTTTGTTCGCCATCAGGGCCTCATGCTGGGCGTGATGGGCGCGGCTTGGGCAATGGGGCAGCTGATATTTCTTCCGATTATCGCCCATTACGTTAGTGCCGAGGGGTGGCGTGCAGCGTCGCTTGGTATCGCGGGAGTCGCGCTGTGCATGATTCCATTGGTGTGGCTTGTAATAAGAGACCGACCTAGCGATGTGGGGCAACTTCCTTATGGCGCCGATCCTACCAATCCTCCATCGCT
>Ga0228638_1000994_pt1 | contig 12125 bp, 3 predicted proteins | sample 48DmetaG_FD_182704 | JGI IMG/M metagenome (GOLD analysis project Ga0228638, IMG submission 182704) | Seawater microbial communities from Monterey Bay, California, United States - 48D | ecosystem: Environmental > Aquatic > Marine > Coastal | place: USA: California | collected 2016-10-31 | reverse complement strand
TAAAATTACCGTTAGAGATTTTATTTAAAACTATACATTCTAATGAAAAAATGCCACTAATTAAATTTAATCAAGGAGAAGGATATGAGAATATTTATAGAATTTATACCGATGATTATGTATCCTTATCTGGTATAAAAATACCATATTTGTATGTTAAACATAATTTTAAAAAGATAAAAATATTAGAATTAATGAGAAATTTATCAAAAACAACAAGTATCGGATTTTATATTATTGAAAAATATTTACAGCAAAAATTTGAAATATATTGTGAATTTTTAGAAAATGGTAATATTCATATAAAAGTAGATTGTCCTATTTTAATTTCAAAAGATCAAGCAGAAACATTAATTAAAAAATCTATTAATGAAAATGTATTACTTCATGTTACATCATATTTAAAACAGAGTGGATATGAGTATGTTATATTCAATAACTTTTTTGAAGATAATATTGAAATTATAGATATTAATTATACGTTCAAAAAGGAAAATAAAAAGGTATTAAAATTAAGTAGTTATACAGGGTGTATTAGTTCTATTTTTAATTTATTATCAAAAGACGCTTTAAAAACAAGTGATGAAATAATGCTTACATACAAACGCGTGTCTGGATTTAAAGTAATGGATAGTATAAAAGCATTTATTACAACTCAAAGACAAAAGGGATTAATTGGTCCTATTTTAATACATGCAATGATGGAAAATTTTCCAGAAAAAATACCAACTCAAGAAAAAGCAAATGAAATACTGGCAGAATGGAATGAAGAAATCAGCACCACTATAGAAACTTTTGGAAATAAATTAATTAAAATAGAAAATAATCCAGGTTTTAATACAATAATTACAAATGAATTAACATCAGGTCAAAATAATACACTTATTATAGTAAAAAATATTAATAATATCGAATACATTAAATACTTGAGTGTATTTATTACTTCATTATTAAAAATTTTAACTAAAAAAATTACTACTAAGGAAAATAAAGATAGAATAAAGCGCATATGTAAAATAAAAAAAAATATAGATGCCATTGATGAGTCAGTAGACATAAATAAAAATCAGAAAAGTGGATTAGTAACATTTGATGCTAGTGGTCCTGAGTCTGAAATGGATGATGATGATTTCATAGACAGTGATGATGACGATGATGACGACGATGATTTTGTAGACAGCGAGGAAGATGGATTATTATCCGAAACTGAAGATGGTGAAGATGAAGATGAAGATGAAGATGAAGATGGTGAAGATGGTGAAGATGAAGATGATGAAGATGAAGATGAAGATGGTGAAGAAGAGGATAATGAAGAAAATGATGAGGAAGATGAAGCCAAGGAAGTAAAAAAAGAAGAAGATAAAAAACAAAATCAAACGGCAATAGATATAAATGTTGATGAATTTGACGATGATAGTGGTCTAGAATCAATACCAGATACTCCTGAAGAAACTAGTAAAAAGCCTTCACCGCAAGCAATTAATATTAATCTTGATGATTTAGATGATGATAGTGAATCATTAGGTAGTAGTGATGATGAAGATTTACTAGAGGAAAGTGATGACGATTCAATGAGTGGTGGTTCGGATAGTGATAGTGATAGTGATAGCGATGATGAAGAATTGCGCCAAGATTTGTCACATATTAAATTAAAAGGACAAAAAGGTTATATGGCTCAAAGATTAACAACTAGAGATCCTGAATTATTTTTGAAAAAAGATAAAAATGGATATAAATCTTTTAGTAAAAGTTGCCAGTCTCAGTATAGTAGACAACCTATAATATTAAATGATGAAGAACTAGAATACATTAATAGTAGAGATGAAGAGGAAAAAATAAAATCATACGATGAAATTATTAATTATGTTAATCCTGATTCCGGTAAAAAATATAACTATATATGTCCTAGATTTTGGTGTTTAAGAGATGAAAATGGAAAATCTAGAAGTCTTTCACTTAAACAAATTAATCAAGGAGAATGTGGTGGATGGGATGCGTTGATTCCAGAAGGAGCAAAAGTAGTTCCACGTGGTAAAAGAATAATGGAGTTTAGCGACGAACGATTTCATAGAATGGGTTCTAAAATTCCAAAAGATGACCCATCCAGAAAATTAGTATATAAACCTATGTATCCAGGGTTTCTACCAAAAGATAAACATCCTGATGGATTATGTATTCCATGTTGTTTTCAAAATCCGTTTACAGGTGAAGGAAAAAAAGAAGATGATAAAACATTAGAATATAATTATTATTCTAGTAATAAAGGCCCTAGTAAAATGAATCCAACATATGACACTGATGAAAATAATAATATAATATTAGATAGCATACGAGGAGATAAAATACTAAAATCAGTAGGTGTTGCGAATGAAAATTATAGTGAATGTAATGAAACAAAGATTAACAGAAAAGTAAAAAAATCTACAACAAGTATAGATAGCACACCAGTTTTACATTTCCCTCTAAAATCGGGTCAACTTGGATATATGAATGAATCATTACAAAAGTTTTTAGGTTTTGAAAATACATCTATTTGTTATACATCTTTTACTGCTAGCAATGTTAATAAAAGATTGAAAATGAATAGTTATTGTATGTTAAGATTAGGCATAGAAAAAAATAAAACGCAATCATTTTTATGTTTATTAGCCTCTATTTATCCCGATTATAAAAAACGTGTAAATGAAAGGGGTGAACCATTATCATCCAAACCGTGTAAATTACAAGAATTTAAACGAATGTTTATACAAGAATTAACAATTGAAAAATTTATACAATGTCAAAATGGTATATTATTACAAGTTTTTAAAGATGAAAACAGAGAAGTTGATATTAATATTTATAAAAAGAATACTTTCATAAATAGTTTTGCAAGTAATGGTCTAAAAAAGTCTATACTACAAGCCTACGAAAATTTTATAGAGTATTTCAATGATCCAAATGAATTTATTGATTATACATATATTTGGGATTTAGTAACAAAACCAATTAATCAAGGGGGTATACTCTTTGAAGATGGTATAAATTTATTAATATTTTCAAATCCTAATGATGATATAACAGATAAAATAGAATTAATATGTCCTACAAATCATTATAGTGAAGATTTTTATATGGAATCAAGAAAAACAGTTATGGTTTATAACAAAAATAATTTTTTTGAACCATTATGTAAAGTATACACAAAAAGCACAACAAAATTTGTAATTCGAACATTTTTATCAGGTAGATTTTGGGACACTGTGGATGAATGGAAAGAAAATACAGATTTATCAAATACACTTCGTAAAATAAAAAAAATGTTACGAGAAAATTGTTACTTTAAAAATGGCATAATTGATAAATCAAAGTATGATTATAAAACAAATAAACCAACAAAAAATATATTGAAAGAATTAAAGAAATTGGGTGTATCTTTGAATAATATTACACAAATTATTAATAGTAATAGCCAGGTAATAGGATTAATAGTTAACTATAAAGGTAAAAATATTTATATACCAACTATTTATTCCGGACTAGTAATAGACAAAAATTATTTATATATTGAAGAATATTCAGACTATTTACCTTATGAAGACACTAAGAATATATTAGAAGAAATTTCTGAATCATCTAATAACGAAATACCTTGTAAACCATTAAAAAAAGTTGTAGATGATAATATGATAGTTGGTATTATAACAGAAACAAATCAATTTGTACCAGTAGTTCCAGAAGTATATGAAGAAGTAGATGAAGATTTAGATGATTTAAAAGTAATTTATAATAAAGGAACAAATAATTTATTAAACACAGACAGTAATTTAATGACTTCTAATGAAGTGGATGAAGAACGTATAATTTTAATAAAAAAAATAGATCTTGAAAATAATTTTTATAGTTTATTCCGTAATACATTTAAAGTAATTATTAACTATGATGTAAATAAGGAGCAAAAAAAATACATATTAGATGCTGTAAAAAATATTACAATACCATATAAAAATAAATTAGAATATTTGGTTCGCGAGTTAAAAAAAATATTGCGCGGAAGTATACAATTTTCTGAAATAACGAGTGTAGATAGCTTAGAAGATATTAATGATTTGGTTAACTGTTTAGGTCTTAATAAAAATGATTGTAAATCAAAACAATATTGTTTTACTAAGAAAAATGCGTATGGTGTTTGTGGTCTTATTTTACCTAAAACAAATTTATATAACGGATATAATAATAAAGAATTTTATTTTAAAAAATTAGCAGACCAAATAATTAGATATGAAAAAATAAGAAAATATTTATTTACACCCAGAACATTTTTATCATTTCAGAGAATTAATTATAAAATAGAAAAAGATGAAATTGTAGTATTAGAAGAAATATTATTAGAACAATATTTAAAAGATATTAAATTACGTGAAAAAAATAATTACATAAAAACAAATAAAATTTACGGATTGATTGAAAGTAAAAAGTTAATAAGTTCAAAATATATAGATAATTGTATAGTTACAAGTAAACAAGGTAAGAAATTAAAAATAACAAATAAAGTAAAAAAAATATTAGTTAGTAGTTCTGAAACCAAAGAAGACGAAACCCAAGAATCTTTAATATTAAATGAATATATGAATACTAGTAATTGCGCATTTAAATTTATTGAATATGTAATAAATAAACAATTAGATGAAACTATAAATATAGAAAAAATCAAACAAGTATTAATAGATTTTTATATTAATGCTAATTATCCAAACGAATTAATGCCATATGACAGAGGTAGTGACGATAATAACTGGTCTTTTTTTAGCTTGGTTCAATGGTATTCGTTTCAAACAGTAAATACTGAAAAAGTTCATTCTCAACCAATGAATAAAAAAAATAATCTTATAAGTGACATTATTATGCGCGAAAATTATATGCCAACAGAATTAGATTTAATAATTTTATTATATCATTATGATATTCCTAGTATAGTGATAAGTGTAAATAAAGGATTTGTAATATTTCCAGAAGTAAGTAAAGTAAATATAGGTAGTAATGATGTTGATAAATTTATAATAGTAACAAAAGTCATAAAAAAACTAAAAGCTCCTCGAAAAAATATAAGTTCAACAATAAGTTTTGGATTATTAAAATATAATAATAGTGAATATGTAAAATCCGAAAATATAAATAGTATAATTGGTCCATCTAATCCATTAGATTCTTGGTTTCTACAATTTATAGAAAGTAGATTAAAATTACAAAAGAAAACAAAGGAATCAAAACAAAGGAGAGTAGTAAAAAAAATCGGAAAAACAAAGTTAACAAATAAATAATTTAATTTAAATATATAATTAAATTATCTTCTTAAAAAATTTAAACCATTAATATTATTTCTTCTGTTTACACGCAGTTGTAAATTATTATTTAATTGTGATATATTTTGTCTTGTAGTAATTAAACGGTTATTTCTAACCGGTGTTCTGGGTAATTGTCTAGAAGGTTGAAAAGGATTACTAATAGGTGGTGGAGGTGGTACGATAGTGGGTCTAGACACAGGAATTACAGCAGGAGGCGGAGGAGGAATAACTATATTAATAGGAGGCGGAGGAGGAGTAATGTTTATAGTTGTCATTTCTTGTGATGGAGATGTAACATTTTCAACAATATCTAAACCACTACTCTCATCACTATCACTTTCAGAAAAATTGAAGGATTGTCTAGACGGCCGTCTTCTTCTTAATGTAGTTCTTCTATTTCTTATTTGTGTTATTAAAGGAGCAGGTGGTGGAGGTGGTTGACTTCTAGAAGGTCTTTCAGCTAAAGGAATATATTTCATAACTTCATAACCTCTTTCAAATCCAAAAGTAGGATGTTTATCTATAAGATCAATTAATTGTTTTTTTAAAAGATTTAACTTTTGTTCTTTAATAATTGGATTACATGAAAATTTGCTTAGTAAATAATTTAATAATAAGGGTTTAAAAATTTTTACAGCTTTTAAACGAGTGCTAGGAGGACAATAATTTGTAAATGTCAAATAATTAACTATTTTTCTATTGTCGTGTAATAAATTTAATATCTGTTCGAACATTTCATAAACGTTATTACTATTTAAAAAATTAATGATAGCTACTTCTTTTAATGTAACATAATAATATATTTGAAATTTTGATATTGTCATATTACATTTAAAAAAAGTAGTTACACATAATGGCAGATTAACATACATATTTAAACATTTGAAATATATATTAAATAAGTTATGTTTTTTAAAAGGTAAGTTAGTGTATGGATTTTTAACAAGAATAGGTTTAGAAAATAATCCTTGTGAATTTAATAATGCTAGTTTCCAACAACTAATTAAGTCTCTTAACTTAAAATTGTATAGTGTGTTATTTTCTAATAATGTGATTTTTTCATTTTCAGATAAATCATCTAATGAATTTAAATGTAAATCAGTGTTAATATCATATTTTACAGCCTTTTTATACTTATATATTCGAGCAATAGTATTTAATCTACTCATTAATTTTTTTACAGAAATGTATAAGTCAGTGAGTTTTTCTTTGTCGCTGTCTGTAAAGAATTCTTCATTTAATATATTATCTTTAAAAATATGAAAAACATTTTGTTTTTTCCAATTAATAAGTAAAAAAATATTTATTAGTGAAGAAGGTAATTTTTTTATCTTTGATAATCTAAGAACAAATTCTTTAAATAATATCATTCTTATTATACTATGTAGATATAATAAGAATTTATAATTTAAAATCCTGGGTCATATTCAGTTGAAATATCTCCACTATATTTACCACTTATATATTCAGTAGAAGTATTCATAACAATATTATTTTTACTACAAACATCATCTTTATCAACCTGTAAGAATTCATCAATATTAATTTTTTCTTCTAATTGTGCGCTAGCCATTTTATTAACTTGATTAATATTTAACATAATTTGAAAACTACCAGTTCCGTAATAACCTTCTTGACCGCACATAATATTAGAAGAAACACCAGTCATTAAATCTAATTCAGCATGTCGAGCAGCTCTTAAGAACATTTCAGGAGTTTCCTCAAAACTCGCCTTAGCAATTGGTCCAATATCATCATTATTAATACCGTGTCTAAATACACTTACCATTTTTTTAGTAGCACACATTCTATCACATAATAATGCTAAATGATGATAATTGATATAATTACCATTAGCTTCAAAAGCTTCATTAATTTCATTAAAGATACATTGACGGGCAGCTTCAATTCCTAATGTTCTGTATACCTCTTGGATATTATTACTATATGTTTTGTTAGCATCAACTGTGTCTAATGATAATATTTGTTTTAGATTACTACCAACAGTGTCTAATACCCAAATATCTTCAGGGACAAAATTTCCATCTTTTGGAACCATATGATTAACAACCTTTCGTAGAATAATTTTTGGAATACCTTTAATACCCTTAAGAATAATGTTGTTTAATATGTTTTCTTGTAGATTTTTTAACATGTAAATATCATCTGTCTGATCTAAATATTTCTTTTTACTAGATAATAAAGGAGAAGATTTACCATTAATAAGACGAATTCTAAATACAAGATTGTCATCATTTAAATCACTGAAAATACAATCAACATTATTTTTTAATACATTCTTAATGGCGAAATGAATATCATCCATATTAATATTTCTTTCCATCATTGCTTCTCTTTCAAGTTCAATACGAATAACCCATTTGCTATTTTCGTTTGAATCTTTTTTCTCATTATCGTCAGCTCCAGCATCACATATCATTTGTTGAAATTTAATATGTTGTGCGATTAAGGCGTGATCTTCATCTATTAATGTATCATCAGGTTTAGGATCAAAACAAATTCCAACAGATTTTGTAATATCTTTGATAGAAGTGTATTCTAATGAATATTTAATTTCTTGAGCGTGTTCTACATTGGTTTGAAATTCATCTTTTAGGTAAATAGTGCATGAAGGCATTTGGGATTTTCACTAAGTGACAAAATTTCTTCAATTCTTGGAACACCACGAGTAACATTAGATTTGGATGCTACACCAGCAAAATGGAAAGTATTAAGTGTCATTTGCGTGGTAGGTTCACCAATACTTTGTGCGCTTACCATACCAACCATTTCACCAGGATGGACTACAGCTTTATGATAATTCATGTTTAGTGTTTCAAACAATACAACTAATGCCTTTCTATTAAAACGTCTCATCATAAGTAACTCTTTTGGAGTTAAATAATAATACCAAGCAATTTTAAATAATTCAGTAGGTTGTGTATAAGTAGATTGATGTAAATCTGTAAAATATTTATCAATTAATGAGTAAGTTTCTAGTGGTGTAATATCTACGACAAAATTAGGTTGAATATTCATTTGATGTTGAATGTTATTCATAATTCTTAGGAAGTGAACCGGAATATGTAAAACAATATTATCAGAATCTTTAAATACGTGTTTTAATAACTTTTCTCTATTTTCAATCATTTGTGAAATAATATCAGATACGCGTTTATTGAGTTCTTTCTTTTGTTTTCTCATACGTTTAGCTGCGTCTTTTGTATAAGTAGTCGTAAACACTGCTTTAGTAGAATCTTCTGGAATTTGAAAATGAGCGTAAATCTGTTCTAAATTCATGCGTGTAAGAGGAACAGATTGATTTTCTACTTTAATTGGATCAATGTTATCATCACCATAACTAAATTGTAAAATTTTTCCTTTATTATTTCTAACAGTCATATCATAATGAACTTTTCCATCTTCTTGTGCTTTAATAAGTCTTCTTTGAATATAACCTGTTTGTGAGGTTTTTACAGCTGTATCAATAAGACCAACACGACCACCCATTGCGTGGAAATAAACTTCTTCAGGTGTTAATCCTTGAATGAATGAACTTTCTACAAAACCACGAGCTTCTGGCGTATCGTTAAATTTTGTATAATGTGGAAGAGTCCTATCTTCAAATCCATAAGGAATACGTTTACCATCAACATTTTGTTGACCTAAACAAGATATCATCTGCGCAATATTAATTGGTGAACCTTTACTTCCTGCGTTAACCATAATTACAAAACGATTATCACTTGATAAACTAGTTCTTCCGATTTTGCCTGCTTTACTTGAAGCATCATTAAGAAGATTATTAACTTTAGTTTCAAATTCAACTTCATTTGATTTTCCACTGGCGTTTTCAAATATTCCAAGATGTAATTGGTCTATTAGATTTTGAACTTCTTTTTTCTTTTCACTAACTGCTTCAATAATTTTCTGGTTTGTTTTATTATCAGCAATTAAATCACTAATACCAACACTGTAACCGTGAAGTTTTAAATATTCAGTAATAACATTTTGAATATTATCTATAAAGTCGGCAGATTCTGTGAAGTTGAAATCATTAAATATACTTTGAATTAGACCTTTAGAACCAGAACCCAGGGTTCCTTTATCCATCTGTCCTCTTAAGTATTGTCCGTTGCGAATTTCAATAATATTATTAGAAGTTTTCTTGTTTTCTTCTTGACTATATTGTTTATTTGCGAACTTAGCACTCATAGGAGGTAGAATCTGAGACAGAATCTCAAAGTTGCTTACTCCGCCTTCAACATCTTTAAACAATTCTGGATTAACATTGTCAAAATGCATGAGAAGATTCATAGCGTGTCTATTATCAAACATTAATTTATCACGTGTAAATCGATAGCAACCTAATAGAGAATCTTGAAAGATTCCAATAATGGAAGAATTATTTTGAGGACTAATAATATTTCTTGGAACAGCAGCAAGATGCAAAAGTTCAGCTTGACTTTCTTCATCTTGTGGACCATGAAGATTCATCTCATCTCCATCAAAATCAGCATTATATGGCTTTGTATCAGCAACGTTCATTCTAAAAGTATTACCTTCTTTCATAACCTTTACAATATGACACATCATACTCATTCTGTGTAGTGTAGGCTGTCTGTTAAATAATACAGGATCACCATTCAATAAATGACGATGAACGACGTCACCTTCATTAATGCTAATACTATCTCTATCAGCATATTTAAGAGAAATACTTTCTCCTGTTTTTCTTTCCAAAATATTTGCTCCAGGATAAACCTCTGGACCATTTTTAACTAATTTGGTTAGAAATGTTTTATTTCTCTTGTTAACTGTATTCGGAAATGTAATATTTTTAGCAATTTTAATTGGAACCCCTAAATCTCTAATTCCTAGTCTAGCATCTGGTGTAATAACAGAACGACCAGAGAAATCTACACGTTTTCCCATAAGATTTCCTCTTACGCGTCCTTGTTTTCCTACTAATCGTTCTTTAATGGATTTCAATGGTCTTCCACTTCTTTGTGCTACAGCAGCAACACCTGGAATACGATTGTCAACCATAGTAGCAACATAGTATTGTAAAACAGTAGTCCAATCATCTATTACTTTTTCACTAGCATTTAGTTGTATTTTTGCTAGTAATGTTTTATTTGCTTTAATTATATTCACAATAATATGTGAAATATCATCTTCACTTCGTTGCTGTGAATCATGTTTTACAGATGGTCTTACTGCTGGAGGAGGCACAGCAAGAACTTGACATATAAACCAGTCAGGTCTAGACCAGATCTTACTAAAACCCATAAATTCAACATCTTCATCACTAATACGTCTAAAGATTTTCAGAACCATTTCTGGTGTAAGTTTCATTGTTAGTTTTTCCTTAGCTTTTTCCTCCCCTTCTTCTTTAATACCATCTGGATTGTCCCATTCAGCAATAAGATTTGCCAATCCTTCCTTAATTATTTTACGTGGTTGTCTACATCCACATCCTTCTTCTGTTTCTTCGCCACAACGTTTAATTTTTGAGGCGTGTTGAAATACATATCCCCATCTATCACGATGATTCTTGGTTAGAACGTGTGCGTGTTTTTCTTTACTTATCTTTAATTTGCTACACTTACAACAAACACATCGTAGAATTTTTAAAGTAGTTGTTAAATATTGAATGTAATATACTGGTCTAGCAAGTTCAATATGACCGAAATATCCAGGAGTTTGCATATATCCTAAACCATCGGTAGGACAAATTAGACCAGGGTCTAATACGCCCATACGCGGGTCAAATAATCCACCAATAACTGGCTTGTTATTAATATATGTATCTCTTGAAGTAATTTCAGCTACAGAACCTTTTCTAATCTCCTCTGGAGATAAAACACTAAATTGTATACCAATAATTTTAGCGGGATTCATTTCCGTAGTTGCCATTCTTATACTTTAATGAGATATATTTAGATTGTTTTAAAAATCAATTTTATAAAAATAAGTATTTCATACTAAAATTGAATTTAAAAAAAGATATAAAAAATATCCCATAAGAAAGTATAGATATGCCTCGAAATCCAAAAGACAATGCCGATTCTCCTAAAAATTATAAAATGAAGGACAAGAGCAAGAAGAAAAAGAAAGCACAGGAAAGTGGAAGTGACAGTGATAGTAGTAGCGATTACCAACCTGGTGATGAGGTTGAAGATATGAATACTTTAGAAATGCAGAAATTTATTCAAAAAATATTTCCTTCTAAAAGTGGTAAAGAAAGACTTAAACAACTTGATAAAATTGATAAGATGATGGATAAACAAGACAAAAAGAAATCTAAAAAGGGAAAGGGTAAAGCAAAGAAAAATACTAAGCACCGAAAAAAGAGAAGGAAAATTAAACATACTGAAGAAGAAACTATCGAAGAAAGTAATACGGAAACGAGCGATTCAGAGTATAAACCTGAAGAAGACGAAGATTCTGATGATGATGCGGAATATGATGAATATATGGATGAACTTATGGCTGGCGAAGATGAAGAAGGAATGGCTATGATGCCTATGATGGGTCAAGGAGGAGATAATATGAAATTTAATATAATATTTACAGTTGGTAAGCCAGGTGAAATGTATGGGGAAGAAGAAGATGAAGAACAAGAAGATAGTGAAGCGGAGTATAACAGCGATGAAGAAGATGGTCCAGAAATTGAGGAAGTAGATGAAGATGAGGAAGATGAGGAAGAAGAGGAGGAAGAGGAAGAAGAGGAAGAAGAGGAAGAAGAGAAACCGCGATCTAAGCGTAAAAATTCCAAACGCCGTAGCAAACGCATTA
>Ga0228638_1000971_pt1 | contig 12308 bp, 16 predicted proteins | sample 48DmetaG_FD_182704 | JGI IMG/M metagenome (GOLD analysis project Ga0228638, IMG submission 182704) | Seawater microbial communities from Monterey Bay, California, United States - 48D | ecosystem: Environmental > Aquatic > Marine > Coastal | place: USA: California | collected 2016-10-31 | reverse complement strand
TATACCCATTTTTGTTTTTTTTATACATTAAAGATGAAGGTAAACCAGGTCCTTCGTTTTTTTTATTTGTTATATTTTTTAATACTGTTTTTGGTTTATTGTAATGTGCTGCTCTATTTTCCTTCATTTTTTCAATAGTTGCATCTTTAGACATATATTTTTTTATTTTTAAATATTCTCTAGTTAATTTTTGATATAAAGTAATAAATAATTGTAAAAATTCCCTTTTGTGTTCTATAGGTTGTATAATATTTTTATTTACATTGTCTATATTATTAGACATGTTACGAAATTTTGTATAATTACTTTTCATTTCATTTAAAGTTTTTTTTAAATTATTGTCTTGTTTATTTTTAGCATATTTACCTAATGCACCAATTGTCACCATAATTTTTCTTTCAAAAAAATTATAAAAATATTTAATTAGTTCAGGATCATTACTTTTAACTACCATCAACATTTTATCAATATTATCAATAATTGATAACTCTTTCAACTTTGATAACAAAATTTTAATTTTTTCAATTTCTGTTTTTCCGCTATGATTTTTTTCTAAATTTTTTAATAATGTTTCAAAATGATTAGTTCTTTTTAAAACTTTTTTTTTAAAATTATTTTCTTTTATCAATTCTATTATTTTTGTTTTACTATTATTTGTGATACCTAAATCTTCTTTTAGCCTTTCGACTAAAGTTTTGTGAGTAGGTGTACCTTGTTTAGTTTTTATTAAACCTACTAATACTAATTTATTTTGTAACATACTCACCAATTGTTTAGAATTTGTGTTTGTTGAAAACATATTTTTGGAAACACCCAATGCAAGTAAGTCTCTTCTTAAATCTAATTTAACTAATTCATTTTTTACTTGATTTTGTGTAAATTTTCTTCCGTTTTTAATTATACTCATCACATATGCTTTTGAAAATGTATCACCATTGTATAATTTTCTTATATAATTTTCTAAAGTTCCAATTTTTTTAACTGAATTATTAAAATATGGAGTTAAAATATTTGGTAATTTATTATTCATATATATTTAATAAATAAAATTATTTTTTCAAAACATTATTTGCCTTTTTACCACGTCTTAAAATATTCATTCTTTTTTTATTTATATTACTTTGTGGTAATGATTGATTTATATATTTATAAAATTTATGTAATTCTTTTATTATTTGTTTTAGTTCATTTATATTCCTATAACGTCTAGTGTAAGCTGATGCTCCCATTAATTCTTCTTTATTTCTATTTGGTAGTCCTGAGTTTCTCAACATAACTTTCATCTTAGCCTGATCCAAATAATCTTTGGGTTTTAGTATTTCAGCCATATTGAATTCTCCTAGACCTCTTTTAAAACTTCGTTTTCTGAATTGACGAATTGGTAAGAGTGCGTAATACTTTTTTTCTTCTGCAGTTAGTTTGCTATATTTGGGACTTTTCAAACTTTGTTTAATTTTGTGTGATTGTTGAGCCATTTTTTTAGCGAAGCTCATATTCTTTTTCAAGTAAGATGTGTCTCGGAGAATAGATTGTCTTTCCCTAGGGGACAAGGATGTTCCCGCAAAAATATCTTTACTCTTGGCAGATAATTCTTTGACTGAACTCATATATTTATAAATAATATTATTATATTTCAGAATGAAGATTGCTCCCAAAGTCAAGGAACTTCAAGACAAATATGGTAAGATGTATGCACCCCTGAAATATTTCCGTGGTCTTCCAACCCTCAAGGCTGTGGAGGACAGGTATAAGAAGATGTTGAAGAAGAATTATAAACCATTCAAGACAGACAAGGGAATGAAAACAAAAACATCCCAATACACCCAAAGATTTCGCAAGAAATATCCAGGTGTCTATACTCTTCCACAAATTGCGAAAGTGACAAAGGTGCCACTTGCCAACTTGAGGGAGGTATATAAAAAGGGTTTAGCTGCGTGGAGAACAGGACACAGACCAGGTGCATCCTCACAAGCTTGGGCGTATGCGAGAGTTCATAGTTATGTTTTGAAGGGGAAAACTTATTGGACTGCAGATAAATATTTACATGAAAGAAGGAAAAAGAAATAATTTTATTTTGATAACCTGGATTTTGTAGTGTTTCCTTTTTTTCTTATTATTTTTCTATTTTTCTTTGTTTTATTTTTAATATTTTCAGAGAACATTGGTGGAAACCGCATGTTATCCATGAGTCGCGTTAAGTATCTTTTCTTTTGAGCTGTTGTTGCCGTATAATTATTTTTTACTTTGTTTAACAAAAAGTTCATATTTGTATTTGATACTCTTATGTTTGATTTATTAGCATAATTTTCAACGTGTTTTTTCAAACTATTTTTTTCGTTCTTCATTTTTCTCTGAAACTGTTCTAGCCTGTTAAATGCGTCAGTGCCAAGTGCAAATCTTCTCAATCTCAATGATTTTTTTGGAATCAAAGGTGGTATACTACTCATATCTTTGTTATAACTTAAGAAATAATATCTAAATTAAATTAATGAAAGGTTTTGTGAATGGTGGAAACACATGTTATTTTAATGTATCCCTAAAATCAATATTAGTCGCATGCCCCGAATTGAAGAATTATGATTACAATGGACCTTGTGAATTTACTGAATTATTTTTTCGTTTAGTGAAAGCGATGAATAACCCAGATGTAAACATTATTGATCCTAGACCTCTTCTTGAATTGTTGAGGAAGAGGTTTCCTAATTTTACATCTAGGGAGGAACATGACGCACAAGAATGTATATTATCTATAATTGATATTCTCGAAAAAGAATTACCACATTTTAAAAGAAAATTTTACGGAGTAAAACAGAATGAAGTTATATTCCCAACTGGAAAAAATATATCCAAAGAAGAATTCTCAATGCATATATTGGAAGCTGAGACAAGAGGTAAATTATTGGATATGTTAAAAAAGAGTAGAAAGTGGAATACAATTGAGGGATATATAGATGATGAGGGAAATAAATATAATTTGGCGACAAGAAGAAGTATAATAAAAAAGTTTCCCGAAATTTTTATGATATCCTTTGATGCTAAAACAAACGGTTTGGAAATAATTGACGAGGACCAAAACTTTGAATTGGTTGGCGCAGTTATTCATGTTGGTGTTCAATATTCGGGGCACTATGTATTTTTGTCAAAGGAGAATTGTGAATGGCATGTGAATGATGATATATCTACAACAAAATTACCAAAATTTCCTACTCGTGGGGACTATTATGTTCTTATGTATAAGACAAAAATTCAGTAATCTTAATATCTTCTTTGATATTGACTAAAGTTCTGTAAAAAGTTCTTCTATTGTTTGGGTGTTTTTTATCTGTTCTCTGTTTCAACGGTTTCCAATACATGGGAGTATTATTAACCATGTATTGGCATTCCACAATCATACCGTCTTCTAACCAACTTGTGTCTAAGAGTTTATCTGATATGACACTTTCACACAAGAGTTTTCCTTTTTCTTGTATTTTGAGTTGCCATTGTCCGCTATGATCGTAATGTGCTAAAAAGTCAATTGTATTATGATCTCTTTCTTTCCACTTGAATAGTGTTTCGTGTGTTCCAATTCTGATTGGTTCATTAATTGGTGTGAATACTAATCCATCAACTTTTTGTTGAACCGTTGGTAGATACTCTTTCATGAAATATTCAAAATCTTGCATGAGATGAAAATTTTTTAATTTTATTTTGATTGCATCTGATTTCATAGAAATAGTAGATTTGATTACTTTTTCCATGAGTTCCAATCTTTCAAGAAAAAACAAATGTCCAATATTTTTTCCCTTATCAACAAGAATATCATATACCATGAATTTATCTTCATAGAGTTCCCCATCTAAGAGTGTTCCATCGAAAGAAGTTTTTGGAAATTTTAATTTTGTTTCCATAACATCCAAAGCCCTGTTTATGAGAACAGAAACTTTCTTTCCCTCAAAAGTGAAAATCAAAAGCATGTGTCTAACTCCATCGGTTTTTTCACAGACGACATAATTATTTTTTTTGAGGAGTGGCATATGTTTTCTTTCAATGGAAATAGGTTGTGGTCCAGGGAAAACATTTGGAGATTTTTGGGTTCCCCAAGCTTGCCTCATTAGGTGTAACGCATGTTTGTAAAGTGGATTATCTCTCTCTACAAGCATGTGTAAATATGTATTAAAATATGAATTAAATTTTTAAGCTTGTGGTCCCGATGACCTGACCCCCGCTGTTTGAAGAATATTTGCGAGACACTCGTGTCCATAAGTCATCGTCAACTTAGCTGCTACAAATGCATGAATTTTAGTTCCACATTGTGAAAACTTCTCAAACATTGTTGACATTCTTGGACTTATTTTATAATTACCTGTTTTCTTATCACGAATTGACTTTGTTAAGTTCTTACAGTTGATGACCCAACAGCGAGCTTCGGTGTTTTTAACAGTGTATACATCTTCACTTATTTCTCTTGATACATCTGTATCAAAGAATAGTCCCATTTGGGCGACGGGTTCTTGTGAATCAGATTTGATCTTTTCCTTAAACATATCCCAGTCAATACCTTCTTTGACACCTGGGAATACCATTACACCAACGCCTTCCATTTTATCAAGAACCTTGTCTAGGGAGGCGTGGTCCATTTGAATACCAAAATCAACGAATAGTGTTCGATCATATTCCTTTAGAGTTTTTTCAATCATATCAGCCTTTTCATAAGGGTCGTCATTTACAAAAAGAATCCTCTGTTCCCAATTTTTTTGAATACATTTGATATTCAATTGGAGAATAGTATGTAGGGTCTTAACATGGCATGATTTAGAACGAGTAACAATGATGGTGGCAAGCTTCATTTAATATAACAAGTATTTAGTTTTTAAGCCTATCTTTGAGGCATCCAGAGAATGGAAGGTTTCCTACATGCCCCATTGTCGCGTGGACATCTGCATAAATCTTTCCATCCATCTGTTGCCATCTTCGGCAGAATGCGTAGTCCTCGGACAAGTAACGCTTATTTTGTGGATCAATCATGCAATCAAAGCATGCATGGTAGTCATCAAAGTCTCTGTTTTGGTGATCATTTTTACACCATAGTTCAGGGTATTTTTCCTCCATGTCTTTGAAAACTTGTCGTTTAATCATCATAAATCCAGTGGGTCCATCTAGGATTTCCACGAAGCCATTTACAACGGCGCATTGTCTTTGTTTGAAGTTCAATACGAGACTTGAGGAGAGCATTGCCATATTCTTGTTTTCATCGTCTCCATTTTTGATGGCTTGAACGGCTTGGTCCCACATAACAACCTTCTTGGGATACACACAACAAGAGATGTCGTGTCCTCCTTCGATGAGGCGAACAACTGATTCTGGTTGAAAGTCCACGTCTGCGTCAATAAAAAGGAAGTAGTCTGCGTCACTTTTTTGCATAAACCGACCAACTGCGACGTTTCGAGCTCTATGAACAAGTGATTCATTTTCTGTTGTATCAATCATTAGGAGAATACCCTTTTGAATACAGAGAATTTGAAGGCGGACAAGGGAGGTCATATACTTTTCCAAGCATAGACCACCATAACACGGAGTTGCTAGGAAAAGTTTGACTGGTTTTTTCTCGGACATAATACATAAATTTCTAATTAAACCTCTAAGTATCTTTTGATAATTGCTTCTATTTTATTGACCGTGGGTATGGACACTTCACAAGTTTCGCACACCTCGGCTTTGCTAATTCTATGTGATAATATGTTATAAATGACCGCTGTTGCAATTGTGTTTGGGGTTTTGCTCATAAGTTCTGGGCATTGTTCCAAGGTATTACATAATTTTACACAAGCATATCTTTCTTCTCTTGAGACATCAAATGAATTAAGTAGTCTTTGAAGAACATTGATAGGTTTTGTCACATAATTCTTTTCTGTTTCACCCATGATAGTATCTTTGAAAATCTGAGCTGTTCTACTAATGTCCTTAGGTTGAATATTGAACATGTCTGCAATTTCTTTTGTAGTTCTTGGAATTTTAGCCATTCTGCAAGCGTAGAGTAAGCAGTTTCCTTTGATTCCAAGGCGAACATTCCCCCTGGTGAGTTTTTGATCGTTAAACTTTTTGTAGAGTATCTTTGCATCTTGTAAGACATTTTGTGGAAGGACTTGTCCTGCCTGTTCGATATCTTTGTAAGCGTGAAAGAGTGCTCTATCTTTGTGGTTCATAGACATGTGGAAATTGATTTTCGACATTCTTTTGTTTTTGTATGTTGAGTTCTTAGTCGCTATGATTGTCCCTTTACCCCACTGATTTGAGAAGAGTTCAGGATTTGCGTTAGGATTACCGCATCTAGCTGGGTCATTGACGACACCCTCATCTGAGATCCCACTAGTCCATTCTGCAGATTCATCTATATAATATTTATCTACAAGTCCACATGAAGAACATACTGGGAGGTTGTCAGCACCATACACTTTGGTGCCGTTGCAACTAAGACATACGAATTGTTGTACCGTTTTTTGAGTTTGTTGTGGGGCTAGCAACGCATCAACTTGCGTCCAAATATGATCTAAATCCATTAGCTTCGGTTTGAGTTGTACGTTAATTCAACAAAACTTAGGTCTTAATTGAACGCGTTTTCATCATTTTTTTGATTTACATGGTATTCAATCATATCTACGGTTTGTTTAAAACGCAAAGCTCCTGGAGAGACTGGGCTCCAATTATTCCATTCTTCATCAATTTCTCTGTGGTCTGGTGGTCTTTCCATTATTTCATTTCCGTCCTCAACAACAAAATCATCTAATTCGTAGTCATCTTCGTCTTCATAAATACTAATAATGTCGCTGTCTTCGTCTATATCTATATCTTCTAAAAACACATACATATTATCTCCAATTTTTTGCATATCAATATCAGTTAATTCATTTATACCTGGGTGGTGCTCGGCTACGGAGTCAAATCGTATAATGTCTATTTTTTCACTATAAGAGTGGATTAGGGCACTCTTATATATTCTATTCGTTTCTTCTAAGTATCTAATTTCTAAATAATCTCCCCTGTTGTCCTGGACTATCGCGTATGATTCTATTTCTAAGTCCTCTTCTTCAACTAATACCAATACCTTTATGATTTCATTTTGTTTTATTTCATTGTTCACTAACATGCTTAAAATTTCAGGACAAAAAATATTTAGGATATTTATTACACGAGATGGGGGTCACCATTTATTCCAAGGCGGGTTGCCATTACTGCGACCAAGCTGTAACCTTATGTACTAACGCGGGTATGGACTACGAAAAGATTGAGATGCCTCTTAAGAATGTTTCTCAACTTGTAGGTCAAAGGGTCCATGGATATCCACAAGTTGTAATGAACGGTAAATACATAGGGAGTTTCCACGACTTTCATGATTATTTGGTAAACATTGAACCAATCTTAGACGAAACTAAGAAAAAATACTCAGTGTTTCCCATAGAATATCCAAAGTTGTGGGAACTATACAAAAAGGCACAGATGTCTAATTGGACTGCCGAGGAGGTGGATTTGGGAAAGGATATGGATGATTGGCATAAGATGAGTGCCGATGAGCAACATTTTGTTAAATATGTGTTGGCTTTTTTTGCTGGTTCCGACACAATTGTTTATGATAATTTGAATACGAATTTTATGGATGAAGTTACAATTATGGAAGCTAAGACATTTTATGCTTATCAAGGTCACAACGAAATGGTTCATGGTGAAACATATGCTAAGTTGATTGATAAATATATTAAGGAACCAAAAGAAAAGAAAAAATTATTTAATGCGATTAAGAATATTCCCTCTATTACATTGAAAGCTAAATGGGCTGAGAGACATTTTAATAAAGACATACCATTTTCAAATCGTCTTTTTGCCTTTGCTTGTGTTGAGGGTATTTTCTTTTCAGGTAGTTTCTGTGCTATTTACTGGCTCAAAAAGCGTGGATTGCTCCCAGGTTTGTGTTTCAGTAATGAATTGATTTCTCGTGACGAGGGTATGCATTTGGAGTTTGCTGTTGAACTTTTCAATATGTTAAAGAACCGTCCCAATGAGAACGCAATTTATCAAATTATAAAGGAAGCAGTTAAACTTGAGAAGGAGTTTATTATTGAATCCCTTCCTTGTAAGTTGATTGGTATGAATTCTGATATGATGTCCCAATACATTGAATATGTGGCTGACCGCCTCTTGAAACAAATTGGGTACAAACCTATTTGGAAAGTTCATAATCCATTTGATTTCATGGAAAATTTAAGTTTGGATGGTAAAACAAATTTCTTTGAAAAGAGAGTTGGGGATTATGGTAAGTTAGAGGATGAGGGTGATGTTGCCTTTGACGAGGATTTTTAATTTAGAAATTACAATTTATTTTAATGAAATGAAAGAGTGTATCTCCCAAAGTGGAATAAAAATTTTAATTGGTCGTAATGCGAAAGAGAATGACACATTGACATTGAATGCTGACCCTTCTCATCATTGGATGCATGTCTCAAATGTTGCTGGTTCCCACATTGTTATATGTTCTACAAATGTGGATGAACAAACAAAACGAGATGCTGCGGCTTTAGCTGTTAAATACAGTTGTATTCCCAAGGCTAAAAAAGTAACTGTTGATTTTTGTCAAGTGCGTCAAGTTCACAAATCACAAAAAACAAAACATCATGGTCTTGTTGAAATTATTGGAGAATATACTGTATTGACAGTTTTTATAAATAAGGAGCAACAAAGATTGTCTCGCCTATTGAATATCGAAGGGACACAAACCTGATATAGCTGTATTTACTTCACAATATCCCTCATCACTGTTGTGTTTATAAGGAAAACATTGGTCCCCTTGTTTATAAACATAATTATGACATTCCGCACATTTAACATTTCTTACATCTTGAAATTCATTTCCTTCAAAATCATAAGCTGGTTGATCCCTAATAGAACAATTTAATGTTTCATCAATTGGTATTTCTGTGTCCTGTTTTTGCAATGGTTTTGATTGTTCTAGAAAGAAAACTACAGCCTTTTCAAAAGGTTTTTTGTCTACAAAAATCAATTTAAGAACAATTCCTACATATGCGATTACAACAAACAATATAAAATTACCAATGAAAATTGATGGAAATGGTTCAATTGTTTTAGCCATCTTTCTTACTGTCTAATAACAAGTTTTTTACCAGATGACAAAGTGCAAGAATCAATGATTTCACCTTCTGGAGAAGACATTGTAAGGGAAGTTCCTTCCACTGGCATGGATTCCATGATAGTAGCATCCGCGTCGTCGTCGAGGAGAGACGCTGGTTCTGGGCTTGTTTCGCCTCCGCCAATTTCTTCGTCCGCATCTTCGGACATTTCCTCTGTTTCTTCGTCGCCTTCTTCGTCGTCATCAATTGAAACTGGTTCTTCTTCAACTTCCCCAACAAGTTCCTCAATAACTTCTTCTTCTTCAACTTCTTCTTCAACTTCTTCTTCAACTTCTTGCTCAGCTTCCATGTATTCCGCCTTGATATTCATAGTCCCCCAAACAATGAGAAGGAAAACTAGGGTATGAAGGAGGAGACCCCCTGGAGATGGAGATCCATTTGGAGTAGCAACCCACTTACCGACAATGCTTCGCACAAGACGGAAAGCTTCTGGGCTCGCTATCACATAGAATATAAGAGCACCCAATAGGGAAGCCATAAATTTTTGTTGTTGCTTTTGGCCTTTGCAACCACAGCCACAGTCCTTAAAGAGACCCATTCTGTATAGTCTAGATTGAGAAAAAAATAAGACACTTAAAGTCAATCCACCTAGTATAGATATAACACACACTCAACCATGGCGCTACAAATTACTCATCACAAGAACTTTAACATTGAAGCTGTGGGCTTTTCCAAGCTCCGTAAAAACAAGAACGGCGGTAAGGCTGTCTATCTGAATGTTTCGGATAAGAAGCTTTACCTTCAGCTTCCCAAGCTTCGTTCTCCTTATGGCTTGAGCACTTACACCGATGAAAGCTCTGGTAAAACCTCGTATTCTCTCGATCTTTCCCTTGACACCGACAACAACGATGCAATGGAACTCCGTGAAAAACTTACGCAACTTGATGACCTTATTATCAAAACTGTAGTAGAAAACTCAAAGGAGTGGCTTGGTAAGAAGTTCAATGAAACTGTTTGCCGTGAAGCCCTCTACAAGCCCTTGGTTCGCCAAGGTAAGGAACCCTACCCTGATACTATTAAGCTCAAGATTTTGGCTAATGACAAGGGTGAATTTGTCCCTGAAACTTACAACACGAACCGAGAACAAGTTGGACTTGACACTATTTCCAAGGGTTCCAAGGTCACTTGTATTGTTGATATGGTTCAAATTTGGTTTATTGACAACAAGTTTGGTGTCACTGTGCGTCTCCAACAGGCGCTTTTGGAGCCATCTGCCAAGCTTCCTTCTTTTGCCTTTGTTGGTGTTGATGGCGCCAGTGAAGCTCAGGCTGAAGATGAATTCATTGATGAAAATGAGGAGTATGAAGAATAATTTTCCTCTCCTATACTAAGATGAGTTCAAAGAATATCGTAGAAAATAACTATGCATCTTTGCAAAAAAATAGAAATGTAATTGCATCTCAAATTTCAAACATTCTTAACGCTCAATATGTAAATCCCTGTGATCCCCTCGCTGTTTCTAAAAAACTCTTAGGAAATTCAAAAGTAGGTTCCAAAGGAAACTTGAGTATTGGTTCAGGTGTATATGGAACTATTCGTGTTTATGAAGCAGGTGATGATAAGTATTTTGCTGTCAAAACTGCCAAGGGTAAAGATGATGATTTACTCCATGAATACACAACATTGAAAATGTTATACAAAAGGGATTATAAAGTCCCTCGTCCCTACGCCCTTCGTTATTGTGATGATTCATACGAAAAGAAGAATATGATTTATTATGAATACGCAGATTGGGGAGATTTAAGAAACTTTTTACATGAACTTTTGGATAATAAAAATACAAAATCTAATCTTGTTTTTGTCAAGGCTATAAAAAATATTTTGACCCAAGTTATTGGTAATTTATATGAAATGCAAAAAAGTATAAAAAATTTCAGACACTATGATCTCCACCCAGGTAATGTTTTGGTTTCAAAGAGAGGTAAAAGGGGTGGTTATAGTAGTATGATGGTTGGTAAGACTAAAATTCTAAAAGAAAACTTGGGTCTTATATCTTACATTCATGATTTTGCTTTTGCTGATAGTGATGTGTTACCAAACATGCAACAAAGAAGACATCAAAGAGACTTTTTAGATTATGGTATTGTTAAAGATTCTCATCCATTATATGATGTTCACTTTTTATTGAATTCTTTGTATATGGAATTTAGTAGAAATGTGGCATTTGCAGAATGTGCTCGTATGATTACAGAAGTTTTACCAATTCAATATATTGGTAAGGAAACTGCATTTGTGAAGAACCATCGTCTTCGTGCGGGTATTAAACATAGATTGCCTACAATTGAAACTGTTCTCAAAAACCCATACTTTTTGAAAAAGAAGACACATACAAAAGTTGAATTGGCGTTGATGTCTCTAATTTATACCCAACCCCAAGCAACAACTATTTATAAAGAAAAAGCTGTTGCAGGGAAACAGAAAAAACAACCCAAGGGACCAACTAAAAAGAGTTTGAAAATTACTCATCTTAATAAAGAATCACAAAAACTTCAAAGTAATTGTGAAAAACAAAATAAGATATCAATGAAAAAATGTTTGGAAAGTACAAGTTTATCTAGAAGAATTAAAGAATTCAAAAAGAAACAAAAAGAAGCACAAAAAACAAATGCTTTGGCTAATGGTAAAAAGATGGTGTATATTCCATTTACAAAAGACAAGGACGGTGAAATAGCTATTAAGGGTCGTAAGTGTCGTCGTTATAAAAAGGGTGAGCTTGAAAAAATTTTACAGACGAAGGGTATGGTTTATAAAGGTAAAACTATAAAACAAATGTGTGATGCCTTGAAAAAAAAATATATAAATAAAGTATAATTATGTTTCCAGTTCTCCTTTTGGTTGCGGTGAATGGATATATTTTATGGAAGGCTCCAAATAGCACAAAGCCCAAACCTTCCCCAAAGAATAAAAAAGTTGAAAAGGAAGAAGATAAGTATATTGTCTACGGGACAATGTCATGTTCCTGGACTAGGAAACAACTTGACTACATGAAGCAAAAGAATATTCCATATGAATTTGTGGATTGTGAAAAGGAACCTGAAAAGTGCAAGGATTTGCCAGGATACCCAGGTATAAAGTTCCCAGATGGAACCAAGAAGGTTGGTTACACTGAGGTTTAAAGTTATGAGACTA
>Ga0228638_1000965_pt1 | contig 12355 bp, 8 predicted proteins | sample 48DmetaG_FD_182704 | JGI IMG/M metagenome (GOLD analysis project Ga0228638, IMG submission 182704) | Seawater microbial communities from Monterey Bay, California, United States - 48D | ecosystem: Environmental > Aquatic > Marine > Coastal | place: USA: California | collected 2016-10-31 | reverse complement strand
CTTCGTCGTATTTCGTTATATTTTCTACGACCGGTGATATCAACAAAACCCGTCTCGCACTGCGCACCATACGACGCGCGCAGTGATATCAAAACCCGTCTCGCACTGCGCACCATACGACGCGAGCAGTGATATCAACAAAACCCGTCTCGCACTGCGCACCATACGACGCTACCGCGGCGTATCTCGCGCGCCGCGCGTATCGCGAGCGATCGCGCGCGGCCGACGCGGGCGCGGCACACGCGCGCGCCCGACGCATTCGCCCCCGAACTTCGCGGACGCGACACACGACGATGTTTGCCATCTCCAGCTCCGCGCTGACGCCGCGCGCGACGGTCGCGAACGCGACGCGCACGCGACGATCGACGACCGCGCGACGATCGACGGCGATCCGCGCCGAGGCGGAGGGCGCGAAGGCGGCGCCGGCGGCGCCGAAGGCGTGGACGGCGCCGAAGTTGAACCCGAACACGCCGTCGCCGATTTTCGGTGGTTCCACCGGCGGTCTGTTGAGAAAGGCGCAGGTGCGCGAGCGACGAGGGAGCGGCGAACGCGCGCGACGATCGAGGCGCGGGCGGGATACGCGACGAACCTAGGGGTGATGATTGGGGCGATTGGGGCGCCGGCGAACGGGGGGGGGAGGGCGAACGATGCGCGAACGATGCGTCGAGTTTCTTTGCGGCGCGGGCGCGCGGGCGATCGGGGGGGGGTCGAACGCGCGCGACGACGCGCGCGCGATCGCGCGATCGGGCGCGGTGGGATGGGAACGTTTGGCGCGAGGCGCGCGCGGGGGATTTCAAAGACGACGACGACGCGAGACTGACGGATGCGATGATGCGTTTGACGCGTGTAGGTTGAGGAGTTCTACGTGCTGACGTGGGAAGCGAAGAAGGAAGCCATCTTCGAGATGCCGGTGCGTGGACGAGGCGAGCGCGAAGGCGCGCGCGCGCGAAGATATCGCGCGCTTTGAAACGACGCGACGACGAAGAGGCAAAGATTGGGGATGCGCGACGCGATCGTGGACGCGAAACAGCGACTGACGTGATGAAACGTGTATTTTGCATCCGCAGACCGGTGGTGCCGCGATCATGCGCAAGGGCCCGAACCTGTTGAAGCTCGCGCGCAAGGAGCAATGCCTCGCGCTTTTGAACAACTTCCGCGCGAAGATGAAGCTCGACGGCTGCATCTACCGCGTGTTCCCGTCCGGTGAGGTGCAATACTTGCACCCGAAGGATGGTGTGTACCCGGAGAAGGTGAACAAGGGTCGCGTCGGTGCCAACCAGAACATGCGATCGATCGGCAAGAACACCAACCCGGCGTCGATCAAGTTCCAAGGCAAGCTCGGCCCGTTCGAAGTTTAGACAGACGGCTCGCGCTCGCCGCGCACCGAGGGTTCGGTCGTCGTCGTCGAGTCGCCGCTCGAGTCAGATGTCCGTCGATGTGTTTCACTCTTCGCGATGCGAAGTCAACGCGAGATGGCGTTCGTTTGAATTATTAGAATTCTTCGACGTCCCTCGCGCTTTGCGTCGCGTCGAGCGCGCTTCGACGTTCGCGGCGTCTGATTTCTTCGCGCGGCGTCGCTCGACGCTTCGATCTCACCCTCTGCGCGCGATCGTGATGTAAATCACGCCTCCTAGCCAAACTAATTGCAGTAACACACAGATTTTCACTGTTCATCCGCGCGCGCGCGTTCGCCCGCCCGCGCGCGATCGCCGGTCGCCGGTCGAGATCTTCGCCGCGATGACGCTGGCTGCGCGCCGTGGAATGACGCACATCGTATTTTAGAGCCATTATATATGCAAGATACGTTTTTAGGGTTTACCTATAATTTCGCGCGATCGGATCTTATCTGAGAAAATCTATACTGTTTGCGCATACGACGCGGACGCCCTCGGGACGACGCGCATCGGATAAGCGCCGACGATCGTCACAGCACGCCTCGCGTTCGCCGCTCCGTCCGCTCGCGACGCCGTGACGAAAGCAGACGCACGTAACACTTTGCGCGCGCACCACCGCACGCCTCGACGAGCGACATGCACGCGTTCACCATGCGCGCGAGCGCGATGAAGACGCCGGTGGCGAAGATGACGTCGCGATCGCGATCGGCGACGCGACGCCAAGGCGCCGTGGTCGTCCGCGCGGCCGCGGCGACGGACGCGGAGACTGGGATCAAGAAGATGCGCGAGGGTATCAAGGAGGCGGCGAACGAAAACTTGTTGACGCCGCGATTTTACACGACGGATTTCGACGAGATGGAGCGCCTGTTCAGCACGGAGATCAACCCGAACTTGGACGAGACGGAGATTAACGCCATCTTGAACGAGTTCCGCGAGGATTTCAACCAGAAGCACTTCGTGCGCAACGATGAGTTCAAGGCGGCGGCGGATCAGATCAAGGGTGAGCCGCGCAGAATTTTCATCGAGTTTTTGGAGCGCTCGTGCACGGCGGAGTTTAGCGGGTTTTTGTTGTACAAGGAACTCGGCCGCAGATTGAAGAAGACGGCCCCGGCGGTGGCGGAGATCTTCACGTTGATGTCCCGCGACGAGGCGCGTCACGCTGGGTTCTTGAACAAGGCGATGAGCGATTTCAACTTGGCGCTCGACCTCGGGTTTTTGACCAAGAACCGCCAATACACGTTTTTCCAGCCGAAGTTCATCATGTACGCCACGTACTTGAGCGAAAAGATTGGCTACTGGCGTTACATCTCCATCTACCGCCACTTGCAAGCGAACCCGGACGAGCAATTGTACCCGTTGTTCAAGTACTTTGAGAACTGGTGCCAAGACGAAAACCGTCACGGCGACTTCTTCTCGGCGATTTTGAAGGCGCGCCCGGAGTTGATCAACACCACCGAAGCGAAGCTCTGGTCTCGATTCTTCTGCTTGTCCGTGTACGTCACCATGTACTTGAACGATCACGGCCGCAGTGAGTTCTACGAATCGCTCGGTTTGGACACGACGCAATTCAACATGCACGTCATTCACCAAACCAACAAGACGACGGCGACGATTTTCCCGCAAGTCATCGACACCTACAACCCGGAGTTCAAGGCGCGTCTCGACAAGCTCGTCGGCGTGAACACCCAACTCCAAGCCATCGGTAAGGGTGAAGGTTCGGAAATCATGAAGAACTTGCAAAAGGCGCCGCTCATCGCCACCTTCGCGGGTGAGTTGATCGGTTTGTTGGCCATGGCTCCGGTCGACGCCGGTTCCATCGACTTGACCGGCGTTCCGGAATCCGACCCGTCCTTCATGTACTAAGCGACAGTCACAGACGGCGACGAGGAGGACACACCAGCAACCATTTTAGCGCAACACACATCCACAAAAACGTGATTTTATCGTCACATCTTTTCAAGATTCTTAAAGTCTTCGGCGCCGTTCGCGCCGCCGGCGAACGATATCGCGAAACGAGCCAACACGCTTGGTATTTCCACTTTATTGTATTGGCGCGTAGTCTCGCTTTATAATATTACACAAGATTCGAAATGTTTATCCTCCTCGCGCACTCGATCGCGTCGCGCGTTCGATTCCGCGCGTTCGACGTCCGCGCGTTCGACGTCTGCGCGCCGCGCCTCCCCGTCTCGTCCTCATTCCACCGCGCGTCCGCGCATCCGCGCGTCTGCGCGCCGCCCGCGTCCGCGCGCGCTCAACGAACGTACCATGCGTCGTTTCATGCGCGACGCCTCGCGCTTAGAGCGCGACGCCAAGGCTGAGCACGATTTTTATCATTCATTAATCAGTCAGTTGCAGACGGAATTGGAAGACGCGAAACACTCGAGCGAATTACTGCGCGCCGAGCTCGATCGCGCGCGCGAGGGACGGTCGCGAGACGTCGCATCTTCGTCCGCGACGACGCCGAGCGGCGACGCGACGAACGCGAGGGAGACGACGACGGTGGGGGTGGAAAGGGAGACGCGAGGGGAGGACGAGGCGACGCGAGACGCGAAGGCGGAGGAGACGGAGCGGGAATTGATCGCGTTGCGCGCGAAAGTCGCAGCGTTGAGCGCGCAAAGCGAAAAAAGTGAGAGTGATGCGAATGATGACGCGGAACGCGCGCGGATGGTGGAGGAGTTGGATGAGATGCGAGAACACATGCGAACGGCGACGGCGAGCGCGCATCGAGCGAACGCCGAGGTGAACGCGGTGGCGCATCAAAATCGGACGTTGATGGAAAAAGAACGACGACGCGCGAACGCGGCAGAGGCGAGAATAAAAGAACTCATGGAGCTCATGGAACAGCAGGTAAATGGTGAGGACGCGGCGATGCGTAAGCGCGCGGAGGCGTTAGAGGAAGCGTTGACAACGTCGACGAGCGAAGTCGAGACGCTTCGCTCGGAGAACGAGGAACTAGAGGTGCGGTTGCGAGCCGTGATCGAGCGCTTGGATGCGATTGAGTCATCCGTGGATGTGAGTGAGTCATCCGCGCTCGCGGTGGTGGTGGAGGAGAAGGAACGCGCGATGATGGGTCGGGCGTACGCCGACGAAGCGGCGACTTCGCTTCGACGCTCGGCGCTCGAGGCGCGAGCGGCGGCGAACGCGTTTCGCGCTCGCCTGTACCCCGACGGTGATCCTGAAAGTGACGATGCGCGAATGTTGGTGATCGTACACGCCGTGCTCGAGGGACATCCGTTTGACGACGCGAGTCGCGACGTCACAAACGCCGTTCGAGCACGTCTGCGATCGCACGGGGAAGAACGACTGGTGATTCTCGTGAGCGAAAATCTGTGCGATTTGATTCCAGACGACGCCGTGAACGCGCCGATGAGCTTAGGCGCCAAAATCTCTCTGCGAGACGTCGAAAATACGACGAACCGACGACCCGCGACGTTGCGCATAACGTATGCGTTCGACGTGCGCGATTCGCAAACAGGCGATGTCGTCAAGGGCGACGAGCGAATGATCACCATTCCCGTCGGCGCCGCCGGGACTCCGCACGCGTTCGCCATGCAAAGCGTATGGCTCGAAGCCGCGTGCACCGGCATAGAAGACGCTCTCAAAGCGTCTTATTCGCGATTGAGAGACGCCGAAAGCACGGCGAGCGCTGCCAAAGTACGCGCCATCGCGTTGCAAGGCGAAGCCGCGCGAATGCGTCACCATGGAGGCAGTTCGGCTCGAGCACAAGCTCTCGAGCGACGAGAACTCGAGATTGAAAGGCGCGAGGCCCAACTCAACGCCGAGGTCGTGGAAATCGAAGGCATGGTTGCGCGCGCGCGGGAAGAAGCCGAAGCCATGCGCCGCGAGGCGAACCGCATCGTCGCCGACGCCTCGGCGAGTCTCCGCGTCAAGGATGACGAAATCGAACGCCTGCGCGCGCTACAATCGTCCGTCACTCGCGCGCAAAACCGGTCGAAATCTTGGCGTCGAGAGACCGCCGCCGCGCGTTTAACCGCCGCCGCCGACGACGACGCTTCCAACGCTCGAAGACTCGCCGCCGCCGGCAACCATCGCGCCGCGGCGTCCTCTTTAGAAAACGCCGAGCGTCGTCTCGCGAGAATCACCGCCGCGTGCGTCGCCAAATCTACCTCTCGAGCGTTGGCGCCCGTAGACAACGTAAACTTGATGTAAATCGACGTCCGCGCCTCGCCGCGCGTCACACCTCGCCGCGCCGCGCGGCATGGACAAGTACTACCCCGACCCAGACGCGCCGCTCCGACCGCCGCCGCCGTCGCAGCCGACGCAGCCGCACGCCGGCGCCACCGTCGCGCACGGTGATCCCGCTCGAACGACCGTCGTCGTCTTACCGAGCGCGCACGCGCCGCAGACGCCGCAGCCGTCGGTGCCGAGTCAACAGATACCGACGGGTTTGCCGGTCGGTCAGGCGCGGCCGGCGTACTTGGGAGCGACGCGAGGGCACGAGCGACAAATCGTGAGCTGCGAGCGATGCGGACACAGCGGTCCCGCGGACGTGGTCAAGGTCAGAGGGGCGGCGAGCTGCTTCGCGGCCATCGTGACGTTTGGGATATCCGCGTGCCTTTGCGGAGACGCGTTCTCGGATACGTATCACCACTGCGCGAATTGCTCGGCGGTGTTAGCGTTCGCGAAATTAGCGTAGACGATGCGATGCGTGGATGACGCGCGCGCGCGATGTAAATAATGTTCGATTCCTGTGTCGCCGCGGGACTAAAATCCAAAGAAGGAGCCGAGCGTCGACGGGGGCGCGTTTTTCGCCTTGAGCGCCTCGTGCTCGAGCGCGAGCTCGCGAAGTTTGGTCTCGAGCGCGGTCTTCGCGGCGGTTTCCGTCTCCACGACGGATTCGAGGTCCTTGATCTTCTTCTTGAACGCGGCGGACGAGCCGGTGCCGAGTAGAGCGCCGAATAATCCCCCAGAGTCCTCGGCTTCGAGCTCGGCGAGCGCGGTCGAGAGCGACTCCACTTCTTTCTTCAGCTTCTCGTTTTGCGAGCGAAGTGTCGTCATCGATGCGTCTGTGGAGGCGGCGTGCTTCGCTTGAAGCGTCGTGTTTTGCGCCGTGACCTCCTCGATGAGTTTTTGATATTCGCTCTCGTTCTTCTCGTACGATTCCAACGCGGCTTTCAGCTCGGATTCCAAATCGCGCACGCGGGATTCCAAATTCTTTGCTCGAGTCTCGCTCTCGAGCGTCGACGCCTCGGTCGATTTCGCCAACGCAGTCTTCACGCGCTCGAGCTCGCTCGTGAGCGCGTCGACGCGCGCCGTCGATTCTCGCTCAGCCTTGGCCGAAGCCGCGAGCGCAGCGACGGTTTTCTCGAGTTCTCCTTCCAAACGCGCAATCGTCGTCACACGCGCTTCGTTTTCGGCGCTTACGCGCGCCATCTCGTCACGCAGCTCTTTATGGCTCTGCTCCAGTTCGTGCTCGCGCTCGTCAAAGCTCGTGTTTAACGCTTTCTCTTTCATCAGCACAGCAGCATTTTGCTCTCTCGCCGCAGCGGACATTTCCTTGGTCGCGATGTCGAGCGCGGCGGTGACTTCAGCGACGCGCACTTCGAGCTCCTTGATTCGTATCTTCGCTGTGCGCTCTGACGTCTTTGCATCGGTGAGTTCTTGCACCAAGTTGTGCTGAATCGTCGTCTGCTGTGCGATTTGCGACGATAAGGTGTTGCTCTGCGACGAGCGATGGGCGTCGAAATCCGCGCGCGCCTTGCTGAGCTGTGTCTTGAGCTCGTCAATCTCTGAAACGTGCGCAGCGACTTTGGCATCGAAATCGCGCTTAGCATCGCTCACCGCACGTTCGATCTGCGTCACGCGATCTATTTCGCTCGAGTTTGCCGCTTCCGCAAGTCGATGAGATTCCTCGCGCGCGACGCGCAACGCCTCGACGGCTTCATCGCGCGCCTTTCTCGCAGCGTCCAACTCTTCGCGCAAACGTAACGCGCTCTCTCGCGTATCCGCAAGATCTCTTTCGTACCGCGCCGTCATCGTCTGTCGAGATCGCACCAAGGCATCGTCGTTCCCCGCCGACGGACGCGGCTTCAACGGCGACGTCGACGCCGACGTTCCCGCCTCGCTCTCTTTACTCGCCCTCTCCAGCTTCTCCCTCAAATCATCCAACCGCTCGTTCAAATCCGTCGTCTCCTTTTTCAATCGCTCCGTCTTCGCCCTGTGCGTCGCCCGCTCCTCCTCCGCCCGTCGTCCGAACGCCTTCGTCGGCGACGGCGACGCCGACCCTCGCGCCGACCGCGTCCCCAACGGTTCATACATCGCCCTTCGCGTCCGCTCGTGCGATCGTCCCGCGTCCCGCCGCCGCGTCAACTCTTCGCTAAGCAACCGTCGGCTCGCCATCACCTTGGCCCGCAGCGCCTCCGCGCGTCGCAACGCTTCGAGTCGTTCGTGCTCGAGCCACATCATCGAGTTTTGCGCAACATTCGTCGTTCGCGCGGCTCCGTGCGGCGCCGATTCGAGCGCCATCGCGTCGCGCGCGCGCGCGCGCTTCGCGACTGTGTCGCGTGAAGCGCACGCGGCGTTCGAGGTGCGCTCGAGCGCTCGGCGCGAGCGAACGCGGGCGAATGTGACGCCGTCGGAATTAAGTTCCCCCGTCGGTTGGGAAACAAATCGACGTTTTGGGATCGAGCCGACAAAAATAGCAACGCGCCACTCGGCGACGCGCGCGCGGGCGATCGACGACGCGAAGAGCGCGAGAAACGATGAGAAACGCGGCGACGGATTTAAACGCGTCGCGGGCGAAGGCGACGACGCAACCGCGACGCGTGCGAACGCGGTTTCGACAAAAGTACGACGCCGGGGAGATACCGGCGCGCGTGGCGCACGGAACCGGCGCGAACGCGATCGCGTGGCGCGTCGATCCGAGCGCGCTCGACGCGAGCGCGTACTTGCCGTTGTTTATCGATGGGTTAAAGGAGACGAAGCATCCGTATCGCTTGCTCGCGGTGCGAGGCGGGATCGAGTTGACGCGCGCGTGCGGCGAACGCGCGTTGCTCGACGCCTTGCCACGGTCAGTCTTGCCGATGAAAGAAGCGCTCGGAACGGGCGACATGGCCGTGACCGCCGTCGCGCTCGAGCTCTTGCGAGAGTTCGTCAAGGTATCGCCGTCGATCGGTGAGGCTTTGGTACCGTATTACAGAAATCTGCTCCCGGCGTTGAACGCGTTGAAAGACGTCTCCGACGTCTACGTCTCTCTCGTCAACTTAACCGACTGTCGCTCCTGGCGCGAGCCTCACCGTCGTTCCCGCGTCACCGACGACGCCTCGGACGTCGCCGACGACGTCGACCGCTTTCCCTCGCGCGAAATCGTCGGCTGCGGCCGCTCCAAGCGCAACATCGGCTCTCTCGTTCGCGCCACTCTTCGCGCGCTCGAGCGTCGCGGCGGCGCCGACGCTCTGGTGAACATCAAGTACCAAATTCCCACGTATCAGAGCTGCGTTCGCTGCGAGTGAGCGTCGACCGGGCGTCGCTCGACGCGCGCGGTCCGCCGTCGCGCGCTTACAAAATGCAAGACTGTATACAACACGGCCAATCATCCGACCCTTAAGCCCCCTGTAACGAGAATCGCGACGATATCGACACTTCGCGCCTCGCGCTTCGCGCCTCACGCGCGCGCGCGCGCGTCGATCGGTGACGATGCACCTCTCTCGCCCGCTCTTCGCGTCTCACGGCGCGCGCGTCGCTCGACGCGCTGAAAATCGCGGGAATGCGATCGCCGGACGCGCGCGCCCCGTCAGCACGCCGGCGGCGAACGAAACCGCGCGCGCGCGACGCGCGGCGGTCACGCGCGCGCTCAGGGACGCGGAGACGAACGCGGGAGTGCGCGATCGACGACCGGGGCTGGTGGTGATCGAAGAAGACGGAAGGATGCGCGAACGCGTGGAGGACGCGGCGAGGCGATTGGCGCGGGAGGCGAACGCGGTGGACGAGCACGTGCTGAACGAGGAACTCGCGGAGCGGAGAATCGCGTGTGCGGTGGAGCAGGATGACTTTGAGTCGGCGCAAAATTTAGTGGAGGAAAGGAAGCGGAAGGAACAGGAGCTGTCGCCGTCGACGGCGTTAGCGGTGGCGCTGGCGAGACGACTGCGGGAGCCGAACGCGGAGGACACGGAGGTGATTTGCGCAGACGTCGTGCAGTTGGGTGATCGAAGGCTTGTGCCGGCGCTTTTGCGCGCGCTTTGCGTGGTGAGTGATGAACACGAGAGCGCGGCGCAAGCGATTGAACACGCGCTTTGGATGTTGTGGCAAAAGTCTGGTAATAGTCATTACGACGCGAGGTTATTAGACGGCATTCGAGCGATGAGCATCGTGCCCGACGGGTTGCCCATGGCGCGGGATATCTTTTCAGAGATCATGGAAGCGAAGCCTGACTTCGCGGAGGCGCATAATAAACGCGCGACGGCGTTGTACTTGATGCAGCTGTACGACTTGAGCATTAAAGATTGCGACAACGTACTCAAGCTCAACCCCCAACACTTTGGCGCGCACTCGGGGAAAGGGTTGTGCTATCTCGCCTTACATCAATATCAAAATGCCCTCGACAGTTTCGAGGCGGCGTTGAGAATCAACCCGAGGATGGTGCACGTTCGCCGGTATCGCGAATCACTCAAAACCATGATTGATCGGGTTGAGAGTAAGCGTTTACAAGGCGGCGACTCCCCGTAGGGTGCGACCGAAATTGATTCTTTCATTCCGATATTCTTCTTCCGAGCATGACACGACGATACGACGACACAATAATGTACGATACCCAATTACAATAAACGAGATTTTGTATACGACATATATCTGTACTTTACGAAAATTCGCCGCGAGCTCTGAGCGCGGCGTACACTCGCGCTCGCGCCGCGCGGAGGGGTTCCATCTCCGCCGCAAATCGAGCGCTGTACGCGCGCTTATCTTCGCTAGATGTCGAATCATCGCGCATGTACTCCGCGCGCGCACTCTGAAGCTCGCTTATCTTTGTCTCGATCGCGTCGTATGCTTCAGACGACGCCGTCTCACCGTCACGCAAGGACAAGTCTACGTACGTCGCCGAGCGTCGGCTCGGATCGTACACTTGTCCAGGAGCCTCGCCCAGGGTCAACGCTTTATAAATCGGTTTGTCTCCCGCGGAGGCACCGAGATATGTACCGTGAACGCCAGTCCAACTCGGTGCGACCTCGCTCGTGTTTTCCTTTTCGTCCCACCAAGTCTTGACGTCTCGCGACGTGTAGACGCCGCCGAGCGAACGGTTCGCCGTTTGATCAACGTCGACTTCATTATGTTCGGTCTGCTCCACTTCGTCGTCCTCGTCATCATCGCTGTCATCATGTGTACTCCGTGCAACGCGCCAGACGCTCACTCGACCGCCTTCGTCACCGATGACGACCATCCACGGTGACGCGGCGGTCAGGCGCTCGCCCGATCGAAGCGAGATCGGCGTTGGACTCCACGCCACGTGCGTCACCGCGCCGTCGCCGCTCGCGCGCCAACTGGATGTTGCTTCTAATGTATCGCTATCGTGTACGCGCAAAAAACCATCCCGTGTGACGACAGCGACGAGGCCACCCATCGGAGAATGCGCCACTTTGACCACGGCGCCCGAGCGCACGACGTCTACGCCTCGCATCGTCGCGATGACGCCTGAATGATCGCTGTTTTCCAAGAGAGGTTTCCCAGCCCCGCTCGGGGACGCTCGAATGGACCACACACGCAACACACCGTCATCGCAACCCGTCACGGCGACGTTACGCGAACCAGGATGAGGATGCCAGGAGAAGGACGAGATTCGGCTCGAGTGTGCGTCGTACCACTTACACAAGCGTCCGCTCACGGAGCTCCACACGAGAAGTCTGTTCAGAGATCTCGACGCGCCTTTCAACGCGGACATTGCCGTCGAAGTGACGACGAGACGACCGCAGGAGAGGTAGTTCACGTCGATGATGGCGCCTGATTTCCAGCGAAGCGTGTGCAGGCACTCGCCCGCCGTCTCCGTCGCTTCTGCGACGAGATCCCACACTCGTCCATCGCCATCGAGAGAGCCGCTGGTGAGCTGCGCGCGACCACGCGTTGGATGAAACGCTAAACACGTTATCTCGCGTTTATGCGCGTTCAGTCCGGCAGGGATGACCAGCTCTAGCGTGGCGTGCGCGACGTCCCAGACGCAAATCGAGCCGTCACTCGCGCCCGCGGCAACGAACTCACCGGTACGATCAAAGTCGATCGCGGTCACGTTGACAGACTGAGAGAATCCAACAAGTGCGTTTGTCGACGCCACTGACGCGCTTGGGGCGCCTCGTTCGGTTAAATTAAATGTCCAAATACTCACGAAACCGTTCACGCCGGCGACGACGAGCTCGCCGTCGCCTTCTGGCGACCATTTCAACTCACTCACCGCGTGAGGTAACTTTGTCGAGTACAAGCACTCACCTTGAGGAACGCTAAATAACTTCAAGTTGTTATCCTCACCGATTGTGGCGACGTACGCGTTCGTCGTTTCCGCGTCGCCGCGCTCAATATTCGTCGAAGAAGGCTTCATCGCCAGACCGATAACGGGACCTCGATGCGCTTGCATGGACGCTACTCTGTCTTCGCGAAGCATCTTCGCCTCCACCCGCGCCAAACCTCCTATCAAAACGCTTGAGAACTCTTCGTCGTCATCGCTTGAGGTCGCTCGATCGACGCATTCGCGATAAAGCTCGGCGGCGCGGGACCACGCGCCGAGCGCCTCGAGCGCGCGTCCCTTCAAAATCCAAGGAGGAAACCACAGAGCGCGAACGCCGATGGCGCGATCGGCATCATCACATGCTTCTCGCCAGCGATCGAGTTTGGCATACGCCATCCCTCGAGCGTGGTACAACTCGGCGTATTCCGCCGTTCCGTCCACTTTCGCGTACGCCGCCGCCGCCGTGTAACATTCAATCGCCTTCTCATACTCCCCAGCCTCGTACCGCGCGTCA
>Ga0228638_1000961_pt1 | contig 12365 bp, 15 predicted proteins | sample 48DmetaG_FD_182704 | JGI IMG/M metagenome (GOLD analysis project Ga0228638, IMG submission 182704) | Seawater microbial communities from Monterey Bay, California, United States - 48D | ecosystem: Environmental > Aquatic > Marine > Coastal | place: USA: California | collected 2016-10-31 | reverse complement strand
CAAGGTAGAATTGCTATTGCTGAATGCGTACAGGTCGATAAAAAATTAAAAGAATTGATTCATAACAATGCATCAGAAGATGTAATTGCAAACCATGTCTTTAATAAAAATCAATCAATTAATGATACGTCCTTAGAGTTATTAATGAATGGTATTACCTCCTGTGAAGAATTAATAAGAGTTGGAAATCTTAAAGAAGATGGCAACATTTAATTACACAGCTCTTGATAATTTAGGTAAAAAGAAAAAAGGTGTGCTTAGCGCTCAGTCGGAAAGAGAAGCTAGAAAGTTTATTAAAAATCTTAACTTAACTCCTATCACTGTTGGTGAAATTTCTTATACTAAAGGCATAACATCTAAGGTTAAAAATAAAGATCTTGTTGTAATGACTCGACAGATAGCAACACTCTTAGAAGCAAATACATCAATAATTGATGCCTTAAAAATTACCGCAGATTATATAAATAATAAAGATTTAATCAATATATTATATAGTCTTAGAGAAGATGTGATTCAGGGTAAAAGGCTTGGACAGTCAATGACGAAATATCCTGGAGTATTTGATAACACTTATTCATCACTTGTTACCGCAGGTGACTCATCAGGAAATTTAGATAGCATATTTAATAAATTAGCAGACTACCTAGAGGAAAGTGCTTCTATTCGTCAAAAAGTCTTTTCAGCTTTAACCTACCCATTTATTTTAATAGGTTTTTCAATCATAGTTATAATTGCCTTATTAATATTTGTTTTACCTCAAGTAATAAATCAATTCATAAAAGCTGGAGCAGAATTACCACTAATTACAAAGTTATTACTTGGCTTATCTAATAATATTTTTATCATTATTTTAATCTCATTCTGCTTGGTTCTTGCTGCAATGTTTTTTTATAAAAGATATACATCAAATATAAATAATCACATATTAGCGCATAAAAAAATCTTAAAGGTACCACTTATAGGTAATTTTATTTTAGTTTCAGAAATTGAGAGATTTTCAAGCACCATGGCGCTGATTATGGAGTCTGGTACTAATTTGGATACTGCTTTAGAGGAATCGGCTAAAGTTTTTAATAATAAATACTTATGCAGTAAAGTGATTGAATCAAAGAATGATGTTATTGAGGGTAAAGACTTCATATATTCATTAAATCAGTCAAATATTTTCCCTGAAATATTTATTCAACTAATATCAAGTGGGTATAAATCAGGAAACATAATAAAAATGTTCTATAAAGCTTCAAGTTTTTTAAGAAATGAAATCGAATCAAAGAGATCTTTATTCTTATCACTCTTAGAACCAATTGTTATTATATTTATGGGTGGATTTATAATGTTAATAGTTATAGCTATACTGATTCCAATAATGCAAATGAATACACTTTCTTTAGGATAAATTATGAAAAAGCACCAAAAAGGTTTTACGTTAATAGAGCTAATGGCAGTACTAGTAATTCTTGGCATACTTGGGACTATAGTTGTTGTTAATGTTGCTCCTGTTTTTCAAAGAGCAAATCTAGAAAAAATTAGAGCTGATATGGCCCAGACTAGTAAAGCTTTAGAAATGTATAAATTTAATGAACTGCAATACCCATTAACTTCACAAGGACTTGAGGCTTTAATTGTTCCAAATGCCTCATTAAAAAATCCTTATTTATTTCCAGAAGATGGCTATATATCTGCTTTGCCCTTGGATCCATGGGGCAGGGAATATTTGTATGAATTTCCTCCAAGTAAATCAAGAAAATTTGATCTATACACTCTGGGTGCAGATGGAATGGAGGGTGGTACGGGTGATGACACTGACATCGGCAATTGGATGCAATAGCTCGTCTAAAGGGTTTACTATAATAGAGATACTAGTTGTTCTCATTATAATTAGTATAAGCTCGTCTTTAATTTTTCTGAATTATAGTTCAGCTACCACAGTAGCTAACAATAAATCATCTTTTAAGAATACTTTTAACTATCTTACTGAAGAAAGTATTCTAACGGGAAACATCATTGGCTGGCATGCAAATAATAAAGATGAGTTTTCTTATATTCTAGACCCTAAAAATATGTTCATGGAAAAACTAGATAATCCATATCCAACAAATTGGAATGATTTATCACAATTTAGAAAAATATATAAATCATTTGATGGATCAATTATAGATTTTGAGAGCTATGAAGAGGATTTGCCGATATTAATATTCTACCCATCAGGAGAAAACTCAGGAGGTATTCTCAATATTTTTCTACCTGACTATACTCAACAAATTACTATAAATACAAATGGAGAAATTGTTTCTGAAATCATTGCAAATTAAACGAGGCTTTAGCTTGATTGAGATTGTGGTTGCTTTATTTATATTAAGCACGTCTGTAATAGTTATATTTAATCTTATCTTATCAACTAACGTTTCTATTTTTAATTTACAAGATCATTATTTATCTAGAGAGGTAGCAAATAATAGAATTTCACTTATACACTCTATTGAGAAACCTAGTATGAATTCTTCAAGAGATGGTTATATGGATATGGGTGGAAAAACCTGGAAATGGCAGGAAAACTTTAAGGAAGGTGAATCAAAAGATTTTATAGAGTATGAGATTTTGGTTAAATTAAAGGGGTCTGAAAAACACACTTATATCATTAATGGGTATATTGTAAATGAATAAAAGAGGCTTCACTATAATAGAAGTTTTGGTAACTCTTGTTATTTTATCTTTGATAGCTGTTGTATCCTCAAATATTCTGCAATCTTCTTTGATTTCAGAAAAAGAGTCTTCTCAACGCTTAAATTCAATAAAAGAACTCAATATGGCCTCTAGTACTCTAAGAAGAGATATACGACAGATAGCCAATGTACCTATGAAAGATTTTTATGGACATATGCTCAACGCCACGTTTATTAGTGAATTAAATTCAGAAAATGTTATGTTTACAACCAAGGTAAAATCATATTCAAATGAAGTATCACCCTTTAAAAGAGTTCAATATCTTATTGAGGATAATAAATTAATAAGAAAACAGTATTTTTCTTCGAACCCATATAGTTTCAATGACTTTACAAAATTTATTATGATAAATAATGTAAATGATTTTAAGATATCTTTTCTTGATAAAAATAAATGGCATCAATCTTGGCCAATTAATCTTTCGACGTCAAAAAAAATACCAACTCTCATTAAGTTGGAATTTATATTAGATAATAAAAGCTATATCTGGATTATTAACCCAAATATTAAGTATGCAATCTAAAACTAAAGGAGTTGTACTAATATCTGTTCTTCTAACTGTTTTGTTGCTATCAGCTGTTGCTGCTTTAATTGGTAATAACTATTTTGTTTCCTTTAAAAGAGCTCAGTATTTAGAATTTCAAACAAGATCTTTAAATATTTTTACAAATATAGAGTATCTAGCTCTTAAAAAAATTGATAATGAATTAAGATTTAATTCACAAATCCATGCTAAAAATAATGCACTTTTTATTAATGATTTTATTTTTGATACAGACAGAGGTTTAGTTGCTGGAAAAATAGAAGATGCATCAAATTGTTTCAATGTTAATGCCTTAGTATCAAAATCTAAAACTAGCTTTAAACCTAATAAAATAAATATTAATGCTTTTAAAAGACTTATGCTTTTAAACAAGGTTGAAAATAATTTAGTAGATGAAGCTATTGATCAAATTGTTGATTGGATTGATGAGGATTCAAATCCTAGAACCTATGGTCTGGAAGATTATTATTACTCAGGACCTCTTAACAATCCACAAGAATATACTTCAGGAAGATTATTTTTCAATATAAATGAATTAAAAAGTTTACCTGCCATAAGAGCCATAGGATGGGATATTTTCAGTCAATACTTCTGTGCACATCCGCATAATAATCTCGCAATTAATATAAATACGATTAGTGAAAACAAAGTTATGTTATTAAGTTCTCTTTTTGAGAATCTTCCATATAACGATGCTGAATATATTATCAATAACATACCTGAAGATGGCCTCAAAAATTTTAATGATTTCCAAAATCTATTTCCTTCATATAATTTAGAAATGTCACAAAATTATATTAATTTTTCTTCAATTAATTTTAGGCTGAAAACCAGTCTTTCATTTGAAAGATATTATTCAGAATCTATAAGCAAAATATATTATGAAACTAATAATAGCTATATTACTTCAAGAATTTATAATGGTATTTAAATGAGCCAATACATAGCACATATATTAAGCGTCAACGCAGATTCAATTAATGTATATGAATTGGTAAAAGATAAAAATTCTATAAATATCACAAGTTTTGATGAATTAAATGAACTAGATGAATCTGATCAGCTTTTAGTTTTAATCCCATCATCAATGGTTACTTCTTATGAGTTCAAACAAAATAAATCACTTTCAGAACAAATAAATATTGCTAATTTTATCTCCGAGGTTGATTCAGTTTTTGCTGAAGATGTTTCCTCTAATGAATGTTTTCTTCATAATGATGCAGCATATGTTGTTGATAAAAACTTTCTAAAAGATTTAAATGTTTCCTTGAGCAAATTAAGTGCTCAAGTACATGTTATACCAGAATACCTTCTAAATATTTTGCATCAAGAGGATGCTATAACTGAGTTTGAGGATAATTTTTTCATTTCTTACTCAAATAAAACTGGTTTTACAACAAACTTCAATTCACTTGAACAATATTTAGAAATTATATTAAATGAAAATCCAAATTTTAATCCAGTTATTTTTAGTTCAAAGAATTTACTCACTGATAGATTTTACGAAAAACCTCTAAATAAATTATTTAAAATTAATGATATCAACTTACCATTAATCAAGACACTTCCTAATTTTTTTAGATTACAAATTTCTTTAAATTTATTTATTAACAAGATGAACTTATCAAAACATCAAATCATATTGGGCTTAATATCTTTATTTTTATTAATAGCGGCTCCAAAATATCTGATATACCAGAATAATACTTATACAAATATTTATACGTCTTCAACTTTTGATATTTTTAAGGGTATTGATAAAGACGTTAAGAGAGTCATTTCTCCTAAATCTCAAATAGATCAATTATTAAAACAAGCACCTACAACAGATTTATCTTCAATAAAGTTGCCAGATTTAGATCTTTTTTTAAAATATGGATCTAAGTATATTTCAGACATTTCAATTAATATTGATACTTCTGAGGCCACAATACAATTAAACTCTATGCCTGATTTGCAATTTAATATCTTAAAGAATAATTCACAAAGATTTAATGTCAATATTGATGATAGTGATATCATCGTCAATAACAGCTCTATTAATGGCGCTCTAAAAATTAAGTATAAAAATGAATAATTTATTTGATAATCTTAAAGATAGAGAAAAAAAATTATTAGCAGCTGCAATTATTATACTTCTCTTTTTTATCCTTTTTATTTTAATTAAAGGAACTTATGATGATTATAAAATATCATCAAAAAATCTCACTAAGGCAAAAAATGATTATGAATATGTATTTACTAAAGTTTCAAAACTAAAAACCTCTTTAAATAAAAAAGCCATCGATGAAACTAATATTAATCTTATAATTAGTAATAATAATCTAGCTGATTTAATTTCAGATCTTAGTATTGATAAAACTGGTGAATCATTTTTAGTTATGTTTAATGCAAATAATATTAATAGCGCTCTTCTTTTGTCAGAAAATATTATTAATCAAGCTAATTTAAAAATAAATAAAATAAATTATAAAAACACCAATAATAGTATTAGTGTAACGCTCGTATTTAATTTCTAGATATTCTAATTTTTTTTGAATATAGCTCATGGAAAGTTTTTACAGCAATTGAATCTGAAACTCCCCACTTAGTTGCTCTGATATCCTGAACTTTAAGAGTTTTAATTATTTCAATAAATATTTTTAAAGCAAAATCTATTACATCAGCTCTATCTTTCTGAAGATTATAATTAGATATTTTTGTATCAACATCTAATCTACTAAGATCTAAAGCTGCATCAACAAATCTATCTGATTTAATTTTTTTTACATTATTAAAGTTTAAAAATGATCGTATGTTTCCACCTAGCCCTATAAGAGAAGTAATATTTGATTGCTTGTTGAGCCATTTTTTTAATCTCAACCATTCTGATGGATCATCTTTACATAACATTCCTCGAACCCCGCCTAACTGGAATGATTGAATAATATGTTTATTATCTTGGTATATATAGATTTCAGTACTACCTCCGCCTACATCGACAAAGACTTTGCTAGATTTAGTTTGTGCTTTTGGATGAAATCTTATTAACTTTGCCTCTTCAAGACCTGAAATTATTCTTATTGGATGCTCTATTTTATTTTCTACATATCTTCTAGCTTCTTCTGAGTTTTGTGTATCTCTGAATGCGCTAGTTGCAACTACGTCGTACATAGCAATATCAGTCAAGATGAAGTTTTTTTGATATTTTTTTAATGTTTTTACAAGAAGGTCTAATTTATCTTTCTCTAAAAAACCATTATTAAATACATCTGTACCAAGTCTTATTGGTGATCTAATTCCCTCAATAAACTCAATTGAAGCAGGAGTAGTTTTAAATATTTTTGACTTTACGGCATTGGTACCAATATCTATTGAAGCAATTTTCATTATGTATCATCACTGTATTTTGTAATTATCATATATTGCTGATATGTAAGATTATCAAATTTTACACCCTCTATAGAAGCGCTATAACTAGTTAATCCTTTAGAATATTTTGCTGGTTTTAATATTTTCTTGTTTTCATAACTTGTATTAATTAAAAGATATCTTAAAGAAGTAAGTCTTCCAATCATCTTATTATTTGAATTAATTGATATCCAGGGAGATTCTTCGGTAGCTGTTTTGTTAAACATTTGTTGCTTATATAAAGTAAATGCGTCCCATTTAGTAACAATTTTCTCATCATTTTTTGATAACTTCCAATATTTTAATTGAGAGTTTTTTCTTGCATTCATCCTTCTTGCTTGCTGGTCTTTAGAAAGAGAAAAATAGAATTTAATTAACTCAACACCTTCATCGATTAGTTTTTTTTCCCAATCATTTACATTCTTCATAAAAAGTCTGTATTGATTTTCTGTGCAATATCCCATTATTGGTTCAGTTATGGCTCTTGTATACCATGACCGATCAAGAAATGAAATTTCTCCCTCTTTAGGTATTACTTTTTTCCATCGTTGAAACCAGTGTGACGATTCCCACTTTGAAGGAATGCCTAATTGGATGTAGTTAAAATTATTTGGTCTTAAATATTCAGAGAAAAATTTAATAGCTGAACTCTTACCAGCAGTGTCTCGGCCTTCAAAAACTATACACAATTTTCTATTATTTTTTATTACATCTTCTTGAAGTTTGAGTAATTCTATCTGTAATCTCCTTTTTTCAAGAGCATAAGCTTTGGCATCAAGCCTTTTATATTCTGATTGATCAAGTGATATAAGATTCATTTATTTTTTTTAAATTAAATATATTAAATTCACTCAAAAGTACAAATTATTTAACACAAATGTCACAAGATTATTAAATACTCACACAAACTTTCGTTTATTAGGGAATTTAATTATGGAATCGTTATTTATAGACCCCACATTGATATTAATTATAGCTGCTTTTGCAGGGTTTTTCATGGCATTCGGTATTGGTGCCAATGATGTTGCTAATGCAATGGGAACTTCAGTAGGCAGTAAAGCAATTACATTCAAACAGGCTATCTTTATAGCTGCAATATTTGAATTCCTTGGTGCTTATCTTGCAGGTGGTGAAGTTACTTCAACCATAAGAAAAGGTATTGTTGATCCAAATTTATATGTTGGAAAAGAAAATATATTTATTATTGGCATGATGTCTGCTCTTTGTGCGGCTGGAACATGGCTTCTTATTGCAAGTTCAAGAGGGTGGCCAGTTTCCACAACTCATTCTATCGTTGGCTCCATAGTTGGCTTTGTAATAATTTCAATGGGTTTTGAAGCTGTATCTTGGAGCAAAGTTGGGACTATTGCTGCTAGCTGGGTTATATCACCAGCTATATCTGGAACATTTGCATTTCTTTTATTTCTTAGTGCAAAGAAATTTATTCTTGATAGAAGAGATCCATCTCAGGCTGCAGTTACTTTAATTCCAGTTTATAGTTTTTTTGTAGCAGTTATTATTGGCTTGGTTACTGCAAGAAAAGGGCTTAAGCATGTTGGCCTTCCATTAACCGATAACGAAGTAGTTTTGGTAACAATAGGCTTTGGTATTTTTATCTCAATCATTTCAGCTATTTTATTAAATTTTAATAAAGAAAAAATTAGAGAATACGGTGTTGAATCCGCTTTTGCCATTTTAATGATAGTTACTGCTTCTGCTATGGCTTTTGCTCATGGTTCAAATGATGTTGCCAATGCTATAGGTCCTATGTCTGCAATAATTAGTGTTGCATCTGAAGGAGCAATAGGGGCTAAAGCAGCTGTAAGTCCATGGGTGCTTCTGATTGGTGGTATTGGGATTGTTTTCGGTTTATCTATGCTTGGTGGACGTGTCATTAAAACTGTTGGAAGCAAAATAACACACTTGACTCCAAGTCTTGGTTTTTCTGCAGAAATGGCTGCTGCATCTACAGTTGTAGCTGCTACATATATAGGATTTCCAATCTCGACAACACATACTTTAGTAGGTGCAGTTATAGGTGTTGGATTGGCAAAAGGTGTTTCACATTTAGATCTAAGTTCTATTGGAAGAATTATTTTATCTTGGGTTGTAACAATTCCTGCTGGAGCATCGTTGACAGTTTTATTTTATATTCTAATAAGACTTGCAACTGGTGTTTAAAAAGTAATTAAGAACTATGATTAACCCAGTTAAGCATATAAGAGTGAGCAGCTCTATGCGCTTCAATTTTACCAGTTTCGTTAAGTAAGCCGCCTTCCTTAATATTTAATGAAAATATAGAAATAATTATTTGAGTAAGAACTCTATAGATCCCATCTTTATTATGCATCCCTGGAAGTTTGATATTCGATTCAGTAAAGGACTGTATATTGACAGCTAGCAATCTCATTACAGATGAATCCATAGGGGGAGTTATTGTGTTGCCTAACATAATTATCTGTGATGAGCGAGACTCTTGAAAATAGTCATAGAGTATTTCGACACATCTTAAAATAACGACTGATAAATTTTCAGTATTTATGTTAGTAGACCTTTTCTTAAAATACTGTGAACAATCATTTGCATATTTTAAAATTAATGCTCTTTTTAAACTATCAGGTGTTGGAAAAAATTTATAGGTAGATGTCCTTTTAAGACCAGAATATTTAGCTATATTAGCTATTGTTAAATAATCCAAACCCTCATCTAAAAGAATATTTTCTGCAGTTTCAAGAATTGTTTGAATTCTTTTTTTACTACGCTCTTGTTTAGCTTCAGGCATTGATAGATTATCGACAAATGTTTATAAAAAGTAAATATTAAAAAATTTTTGTTACAAATTTGTTTTGGCGTTACATATTTGTGTCTTCATAGTAATTTTTTTGAAAACACTTGATTTTTGATAAATGCAACAAAAAATAATGTGATTTAATACTGCCATTAACTTAATCAATATTTTATTAAATTATGAAAAACATCAAGAACAAATCAGTTTTAAACTCTCTTAGAACAAAACTTTTTTTAACATTATGCATGATGCTCAACCCTACCTTAAACGCATCTAGTGACTTTTATGCCAAAATCAACATGAGCATAGCTCAAATTGATGATGGTTTAAATTCAGAAACAGATACTATTAATAACGCTTCAAGAGTAGGTTTTAAATCTAAATTAAAACTATCAGATAATTTAAATTTTTTAATACAAATTGAAAATGAAATCGATCCTACTGATGGTAGAGCTGATGGGGATAAAGTTTTCAAGCAGAGAAATACTTTTATTGGTATATCTGGAAATTTTGGCAAGCTTTTTGTTGGGACACATGATACTGCTCTCAAAAAAGCCCAATTAAAAGTTGATCTTTTTAATGACACGCAATCAGATATAAAAAATATATTACGTGGTGAAAATAGAATGCAAGATTTGGTTGGTTATGAATCACCAGAATTATTTAATGGGATTAAAATTGTGATTAATAATATAAAAACTTCTGATAAGTCATACCAGTCATATTCTTTAAATTACAATTCTGATTCATTAAAAGCTTCATATAGCATTGATACAGGTCTGAAAGGCTATGATAGTCAAAGATTAAGCTCATCTTATACATTTAATAAAACTACACTAGGTGCTTTATATCAGGACTCTAAAAAAACAAGTACTGGAAATAATGAGTCTGGTTATGTCTATAGTATCAAGCATAAAATTTCAAAAAAGGGTTCTTTTTTATTTCAAGAAGCTAAATCAGACATGAAGATAGTAGGCGGAAAGCAGACAAGTCTTGGTTACAATCATCAAATAAGAAAAGAATTAAAAGTTTTTACAGCTTATTCAAAATTATCAAAAGAGAATTTACCTGATAATGATTGGATTACTCTTGGCTTTGAATATAAGTTTTAATCTAAATTTAATTTTTGAATAAATAAATTAATATCTCTTGCAAGCTGCATTGGTTTCTCCAATGCAGCGAAATGTCCTCCATCATATTCATTCCACTGAACTACATTATAAATATTTTCTGCCCATACTTTTGGAGGTAGCATTATATCTTTTTTAAATATTGCTCCAGCCATAGGTTGCTGTATTGAATTAAAAGAAAACCCAAAATCACCATTCTCTTTATAAAGCCTAGCAGATGATGTTATTGATTCAGTAAACCAGTATAAAGAAATAATACTTAAGACCTCATCATTAGTAACAACAAGATTGTTATCATTTCCTTCAAACCAACCATAGAATTTTTCAGAAATCCATGCTGCTAGACCAACTGGAGAGTCATTTAAACCATAGCCTATAGTTTGCGGCTTTGTTTTCTGAATTTCATAATACCCTAAACCATTTTCTTTATATTTATTATAATTTTCTAACATAGCTAATTCATGATCCGTTACTCCATCCATTGGATTTTCATCCTCAGGAGGGAAGGCTATTACAAGGTTTAAATGGATTCCAACACAATGATCTGGAAATAGCTCAGCCATCCATTTACTCACTGTAGCTCCCCAATCTCCGCCTTGAACCACATATTTTTTATATCCCAGCGCCATCACTAACTCGTGTTGTAATTTTGCAATCTCTTTGGAGTTCATGCCAGATGATTTGGGTTTATCAGAATAGCCAAACCCTGGAAGTGAGGGACAAATAATATCTATTGGAATTTCAGACTCCTTTTGGATTATTGGAATAATTTTAATGAATTCTTGGATACTGCCAGGCCAGCCATGCGTCATGACAAGAGGAACTGCATCTTTATAATCAGATTTAGCATGTAAGAAATGAATACTCAAACCTGAGTTTGTTTTAAATTTAAAGCTGCCTATATCGTTAAGCTTTTTTTCTTGATTTCTCCAATTAAATTCATCTACCCAGTATTTTGAAAGGTCTTTAAGAAATGACTTTTTTGTTCCATGAGACCAATATTGATCATTTATTTCATCAGGCCATCTCGTATGTTTTATTCTGTTATATAAATCAGAAATTTGTTCATCAGGTACATTAATTAAGAATTCGTTTATCATTTAAATTGCCAAAAAATATGTATGTAAACTATAAGCTATCATCTTAAATAAAGTAAAATACATATGTTGATAATAATTGATTAGAGTATGTTTGAAAAAATAGAAATTTATTTAAATGCCAATGCCGAATATGCCTGGATATTTGTTTTATTCTTTGCTTTTCTTGAGTCATTTATTTTATCAGGTGTAATAGTCTCCAGCGCAATTCTTTTTTCAGTTTGTGTCCTTATTTACAATACAGATTTAATGCCACTAACTGCCATAGTGCCTGTTGCGATTATTGGAGCGCATACAGGTGATATGTTTGGTTTTATGTTTGGGAAAACTATAGGCCCTCAGATTATGTCAACAAAGGTTGTAGTTAAAAGAAAAAAAACGATTGCTAGAGCTCAAAAATTTTTAGATAAAACTGGGTCATATACTGTAATTTTAGGAAGATTTATTCCCGCTATTAGACCTATAGTTCCTTTTTTACTTGGTATTTCTGATTTAAAGATTGTAAGATTTTATGTAGCTGATGTTATTGCTTGTATTTGTTGGGGTTTAGCATTAGGTTTTTTAGTAACAGGAGTAGGTTCAGTACTGGGATAATATTATGTTAAGTATTTTTATATTAGTTGTAAGCACCATAGCTTTAGTTTATCTATTAATTCAGTTGGTTAAAGCCAAGCAACAGGGTAGATTTTTGC
>Ga0228638_1000960_pt1 | contig 12367 bp, 10 predicted proteins | sample 48DmetaG_FD_182704 | JGI IMG/M metagenome (GOLD analysis project Ga0228638, IMG submission 182704) | Seawater microbial communities from Monterey Bay, California, United States - 48D | ecosystem: Environmental > Aquatic > Marine > Coastal | place: USA: California | collected 2016-10-31 | reverse complement strand
AATATCTCAACTGTTTCTGTTTATTCTGAAGGTGATAAAGATTTAAAACATTTAAAATTTTCAGATGAAACAGTTTGTATTGGTCCATCCTCACCCCTGGAAAGCTATCTTAATACGGCCGCAATCCTTTCAGCAGCAGAATTAACTCAAGTTAATGCTATATATCCTGGTTATGGATTTTTGGCTGAAGACTCAAATTTTGCTGAAATGTGTGAAAAAAGTGGATTTAAGTTTATAGGTCCATCTTCAGAAACTATAAAAAATATGGGAGATAAAATAACCGCAAAAACATTAGCTGAAGATGCTGGAATACAAATCGTTCCTGGGTATAAGGAAGATATTCCCAAAAATGAAGAAGAGTTTAAAAAAATTGCAAGAGATATAGGTTATCCAATCATGATAAAGGCCACTGCTGGAGGTGGTGGTCGAGGTATGAGAGTTGTTGAACATGAAGATGATCTTATATCTCATGCAGAAATAACCATGCAAGAAGCAAAAAATGCTTTTGGAAATGAGAAGATTTATCTAGAAAAATTTATTGGGAACCCTAGACATATTGAAGTACAAATAGTTGGAGATGGAAAGGGTCACGCAATCCATTTAGGAACCCGTGATTGCAGCATGCAAAGAAGGCATCAAAAAATTATCGAAGAAGCCCCAGCTAGAAATATTAATGAAGAGGCGCTTAATAAAACATATGAAGCATGTACTAATTTGTGTAAGAAAATTAAATACGAAGGGGTTGGGACTATAGAATTCTTATATGAGGATGGAGAGTTTTATTTCATAGAAATGAATACTCGCATACAGGTTGAGCACCCTGTTACTGAAATGATTACAGGGTTTGATCTTGTAAAAGCACAGTTAAGAATTGCATTAGATATGAATATCACATTGAATCAAGAGAACATACGATTTACTGGACACTCCATGGAGTGCAGGATTAATGCTGAAGATCCAGAAACTTTTCAGCCTTCACCTGGAAAAATTACGAAAATGCATACACCGGGTGGTTTTGGTATCAGATACGATTCGCATATATATGGAGGTTATATGGTCCCTCCATACTATGACTCATTATTAGCAAAAATTATTACTCAGGCTAACACAAGAGAGTCTGCAATTAAGAGAATGATTAGTGCTTTGGATGAATTTTTTATTGACGGTATAAAAACCAATCATTCTTTACATCAAAAAATACTGCATGATGATACATTTTTAAATAATAAACATACAATTAACTACCTTGAAAATGAGTTCTTAAAAAATGCTTCCTGAATATAATCACAAAGATATTGAAAAAACTGCTCAAGATAAATGGTTAAAAGAAGATAGATTTAAATCTACAACTGACAATCGAGAAAAATACTATTGCCTTTCAATGTTCCCCTACCCATCAGGTAAATTACATATGGGCCATGTTAGAAATTATACGATTGGCGATGTTATATCTAGATATAAAAGAATGAATAATTTTAATGTTTTCCAACCCATGGGCTGGGATGCATTTGGACTGCCAGCTGAAAATGCAGCAATAGCTAACAAAGTCAGTCCAAAAAAATGGACCAATGAAAATATAGAGCATATGAAAAAGCAATTAATTTCTCTTGGCTTAGGATATGACTGGTCCAAGGAATTGAGAACATGTGAACCCAAATACTATAAATGGGAGCAATTAGTTTTCAAAAAGTTTCATGAAAAAGGCTTGGTTTATAAAAAAAAATCTATAGTGAATTGGGATCCTGTTGATGAAACCGTGCTTGCAAATGAACAAGTTATTGATGGAAAAGGTTGGAGGTCTGGAGCAAAAGTTGAATTAAAAGAAATAGATCAGTGGTTTATTAAAATAACTGATTATGCAGAAGAGCTGCTCTCCTCTCTTGACGAGGTAGATTGGCCTGAAAATGTAAAGACCATGCAAAAAAATTGGATTGGTAAATCTCATGGTGCTGAAATTAAATATCAAATAGCAGATTCTTCAAAATCTTTAACCGCTTTCTCTACAAGGCCGGACACAATCTATGGTGTTTCTTTTATTGCAATATCGCCCAACCATGATATTGCTCTTAAATTAGCAGAAACAAATTCTGAAATAAAAGATTTTTTAACTAAATGCAAAGAAACTTCTTCTGCTGAGGCTGACATGGCCAAGGCTGAGAAGCTTGGTATAGATACTGGCATTAAAGTCATTCATCCGTTAACAAAGAAAAATATTCCTGTATGGATTGGTAATTTCGTATTACTAGATTATGGAACCGGGGTTGTTATGGGCGTCCCAGGGCATGATCAAAGAGACTTTGAATTTGCTTCAAAATATAATCTTGATATAACTCAGGTTATATCATCAGGCGATGATGTTACTCTGCCCATTATTAATAAAGGTGTGCTTCTTAATTCAGAAATTTATAATGACTTAACTTCAGATGAAGCCTCATTAAAGATTATTGAAAAACTTACATCAGACAATCTAGGTGAAGGCATTATTCAATTTAGGCTGAGAGACTGGGGTGTCAGTAGACAAAGGTATTGGGGGTGTCCAATACCCGTTGTTTATGAAAATGGTGAGGCGAAATTAGTTGAGGAAAAAGACCTTCCTGTGATACTTCCTGAATTACCTGAAAACTCTGTGCCAATACCACTAAGTCAAAATAAAGATTTCTATAATTTATCTGACAAAATTAAAAGAGAGACAGATACCTTTGATACATTCATGGATTCTTCATGGTACTACGCCAGATTCACTTCAGCAGATAATGAAACTGAGATTTTTGATGAGAATACAAAATATTGGTTGCCTGTGGATCTTTATATAGGTGGAATTGAGCATGCTATTCTTCATTTACTTTACTCAAGATTCTTTCACAAGGCACTGCGTGATATGGACATGGTTGATGGAAATGAGCCCTTCAAAAAGCTACTTACTCAAGGCATGGTTCTTAAGGATGGAACAAAAATGTCAAAATCAAAAGGTAATACCGTTGATCCTCAATCCTATATTGAAAAATATGGTGCAGATACAGTAAGACTTTATATGATGTTTACTGCTCCGCCGGAACAAAGCCTAGAATGGTCGGAATCGTCTGTAGAAGGTGCTTCAAGGTTTTTAAAAAAGGTTTGGAACCTTGTAATCAATAAAAATTTTACTCTGATAGAAGAGCCATATGAGTTTTCCAAAGAGGAGATGAGTTTAAGGCGAAAAACTCATATGACATTAAAAAAAGTTACTGGTGATTTTGAATCTAGGTTCTCGTTTAATACTGCTATTGCCTCAATTATGGAATTACTCAACGCCATTCCAGAGGATTTTAAAAAAGATGATGCGTCTAATTCTAAAAAATTCTGCCTTAATGAATCAATTATTATTATACTGAAGACTTTAAATCCCATTTCACCCCATATATCAGAATTTCTTTGGGATCATTTCGATACGGATAATCTAATGCAGCCAATAGAGTCATCATGGCCAGAGGTTCAAGAAAAATTACTTGAAGTCTCTGAGTTTGAACTTGCTATTCAGATTAACGGTAAATTAAGAGGGAAGGTTTTTGCCAACATTAATCTTGAGCAAGATGAAATTGAAAAAATTGCGAGGAGTGTAGATAACGTATCCTCTAACTTAGATGGAAAAAATATAAAGAAAACAATTTATATCAAAGGCAAAATAATTAATTTCGTAATCTAGAAACTGCAATAATGCTTTGATAAAAGTTACTCGGATAGTTAAGATAAATTAGTTATGCATTTTTATAAATTTTTTTGGTTAATATCAGTATTTTTAGTTTCTAATTGTAGTTTTAATCAGCTAGCCATCAGTTCATATAATATAGAAAATTACATTATTAGTTCTGATAAAACAATTCCAGCACTTTTAAATACTAGAATTAGGAATGTATTTAGTTTTAGTGATGGAGAGAATAATAATGCCAAGGCTAAAATTTATATTAAAAATTTTTCTAAACAAGATTATTCTATTTATGCTGGATCAGCCCTAAGATCTCTTGAAGGAGAAATTACCGCGAAAATTCAGTTAAAAATTCAAACTGCAAAAAAAACACATAAAAAAGATATTAAAATTGTAAAAAGATATAAATCAAATGAATTAAATCCTTTTGCAGAAAAAGAAATGATAAAGGTAATTGAAGAAAATATTTATAAAGAAATACTAGATGAGATTATCAGAGAGGTGAATTTCTTTGAAATGTGAATCCTTGGCTATAAATAAATATCTAGATAAATCACCAAATAATTTTTTTTTGTATGGGCCTGAAATTGTTTTAAAAAACAACTCTAAAGATATTCTTATAAAATATCTTCGGAAAAAAGGTTTTAATGAAAAGAGATTAATAACAAAAGAACACTTTGATCAGATAGAACAGACGATAATAGAAAGTTCTAGCGGTTCACTCTTTGGCTCAAAGCTAATAATTGATATTCATCATGATCAAGGAAAAATTCCAGAACAAATAATTAAAATTTTTGAAATAGATAACATTGGCAACAATGAAAATATTGCAATAATAATCAATTCTCATAATGAAAAGTTAAATAGCGCAACTAAGTGGGTTAAAAAAATGGATGAGCAAACGCTTATTGTCGAATGTAAGAAGTTAAAATCATTTGAAGAAAAGATATGGCTCAAAAATCAACTTAAGTTTGTAGATGATAATGATAAAAAATCTTTTATAGAAAACATCTATGAAATGAATATTGGCAATCTGGTGGCTCAACAAAATGAAGTTAATATTTTAAAATTGATTTATAAAAATGGCATGGAGTTATCTAAAATTTTTGAAAATGACTCGGCAGAGTTTATTCCATCTGATTTAGAAGACCAAATTATTGCATTAAACACTAATAAAGCTCTAAGAATTATCAATTCAATAAAAGAATCGGAAGCTCATTATGCGCCTTTATTGGTTTGGATAATTGGTAAAATTGTAAATAACTCAACAGTAGCTAAGCAAAATTTAAAACCACAAATAAGTCTTCAAAAATCAGGGGTATGGAGTAGTAAAATTTCTTTATACATTAATTTCATGAAAGTTCACTCTTTACAAAAACTGATAAGTCTCCAAAAAAATATTTATGAGTTAGACTTAACAAGTAAGGGACTAAACAAAAAAAATTTTTGGAATGACATAGATAATATTATAATTAAAATGACCTCTTGCTAAAAAATTTTGAATCGAAAGCTTGTTTAGCAATCAAGTATTTATCATCAGTTTGAGTTAAATTACAATCCAAATTTATAATTTCTTCTATTGGAGCAATGCCTTTCGTGGAGCTTGTTAACCATGCTGCAGTGGCATTTTTTAAGTCATCTATAGTGAAATCCGCTTCATAAACTTTGATATCAAGATCTGACATAGTATCTATTAATATCTGTCTAGTGATTCCTGGCAAAATATTATTTGAAAGAGCTGGAGTACATATATCTCCATCTTTTACAAAAAATAAATTAGATGCCCCAGCCTCAGTTAAAATATTTTCGTTATGCATAATAACCTCGTCGCAACCCTGCTCTTTTGCTTCATTCATGGTTAAAATATTACCTAGCAATGAAGTAGATTTTATGTCACACCTTCCCCATCGCAAATCTTTACAGACCATGACTTTTAGAAATTTTGTTTTAAAAGTATGAGGTGTAACGTAGCCAAATGTTTCAAGCTCAAGATCATTAGAATAAATGTGGGTTCTAATTAAATCTTGACCTCTTGTTACCTGATAGTAAACATAGCCACTTGTGGAAGTACATAATGAAATTAATTTGTTAATTTCATTTGAAATTTCATCTAAATCTATTTTTATAGACAAGGCATTAGCACTATATTTAAGTCTATTAATATGATTTTTATATGCAATCGGAACAGAGTTATGAAAAGGCACTACCTCATAGACGCTATCAGAGAATGTATAAGCTCTTGAGAGAGGCGAGACTTGTATATTTTCTAAGCTATCAAATTTACCATTAAAAACTGCTTTAATTATTTCCATTCTCTGTCATACCAAATAAGCCATAAACCCAAAGAACGAACTTGGACCAAAGTCTACCAAAAAAACCCTTAGATTTAATTTCTTTAAGTGCAACTAACTCAGTCGAGAAAACAACCTCTTCATTACTAACTATTTCAATCGTGCCTATTGTTTGTCCAGCATAGATGGGAGCCTGAATATTATTACTATAGTTATAATTAACTGTTAAATCTTTAAAGCTTGTTCTTGGCAATGTAATTGAAACATCTTCAAGCACTCCTATTCCAAGTGATTGTTCAACACCGCCCCATATTTTAATTTTTTTATATTCTTCATTAGCATTGAGAACTTTTTGAGTTGCAAAGAATCTGAAACCATACTCTAGCAACCTTTGACTGGCTAGGAATCTATTATTATCAGTGTCGCTTCCAGCTACAACAGTTATTAACCTCATATCGCCTCTTTTTGCAGATCCTACAAGACAATAGCCTGCTGCCTCAGTATGCCCAGTCTTAACACCATCAGAGGATTCATCTCTCCATAAAAGCTTATTTCTATTGAGCTGTTTAATGTTATTAAATGTGAACTGCTTTTCTTTGTATAGTGAATATATATCGGGGAACTTTATAATAAAATTTGAAGTAAGAGTGGCTAAGTCTTTAGCAGAAGAAAAATGATTTTCATCAGGTAATCCAGTTGAGTTCTGAAAAATTGTATTATTCATGCCCAAAGAATCAGCATATGCATTCATCAAATCAACAAACCCTCTTTCAGTGCCGCCTGCATACTCAGATATTGCAACAGATGCATCATTTCCTGATTGAATAATTATTCCTTTAAGTAGATTAGAAATGCTTACTTTTTTACCAGCTTCAATAAACATTTTAGAACCTCCCATTCTCCATGCTTTCTCACTGATTAAAACTTGATCTTCTAAAGAAATTAACCCATTGGCAATTTGATCTGCCACTACATAACTTGTCATTATTTTAGTCATGCTTGCTGGTTCGATTTCAGAACTACTATTAAACTCTGCAATGACTGTATTTGTATTTGGTTCAATCAAAATATAGCTTTTTAAATTGAGTTCTGGGGCATCTGGTACAAAACTCTGTGCATAAATCAAATTTGATAACAGTAATGGTATTAGTAATTTTTTCATATTTTTAGTTCTTCCGATAAATAATATACAGCCATTGCATAAAAGTGACTAATATTATATTTGGTAATTGCGATAAAGTTATCATCCCCAATGAAATACAAATCTTTTTTCTTTTTTAAGAGTATTTTTTGACCAGCATAAACACTATTTTTATCTTGTATATTATTTATTTTAGCCAAATCTTTGGTTGACACATCATTACTTAAAGCTATCTGAGACAAAGTATCGCCACTCTTCATGATGTAATATTCATCAAGACCTTCGGTAAATAATAAAGGCATAAATCTGTCAGAGGCTGAATTTAAAGTATATGTTAATCTTGGATTGTTTGGAGTTACCTTCTGAATTATTGCAGCATCTCTTTTCCAACCCCCTCTTTCAACAAGATAGTTTGCAACACTACCAATTGCATCAGCAGTTGAATTAAACAAGTCGGCAACTCCATCACCATCATAGTCAACTGCATATGATCTATAACTAGAAGAAATAAATTGACCATAACCCATCGCACCGGCATATGATCCTTTGATCTTAAATATATCTAAGTCATTCTCTCTTGTTAACAAAAAAAAATTAATTAGTTCGCTCCTAAAAAATTTTGAGCGCCTTGGGTAATCAAACCCTAATGTAAGCAGGCTATCTATAACTCTATGAGTTCCTTGTATTTTTCCATACCTTGTTTCAACGCCAATAATTGCTGTAATTATCTCTTTTGGGACACCGAAATCACTTTCAGCTCTTTCAAGAGTTGCAAGATTTTTTTCAATAAAAATTTTACCATTTTGTATTCTCTTTTCTTCAATAAAAATAGTCTTGTATTTATCCCATGTTAGTGTAAATTCTGCAGGGCTAGATATAGCATCTAATATTTTTTGTTTCTTTTGAGCACTAGATAAAACCTCTTTAACAAAACCCTCATCGAAGCTATATTCATTAACAAGTTCATTTATCAAAGCCTCAGACTCTTCATGATATAAGTAATCTGATTTTATAAATTGAGTTGTTAATATCATTGAAAGCAATAACTTTTTCATTTTTGCATTAATTTTTTGTGAGTTGCCATAGAAATAATAATACCAAAAGCTATGTAGAATGATAACAAAGATGAGCCGCCTTTGCTTATAAATGGGAGAGGCATTCCAACAACAGGAATAATGCCAACAACCATACCAAGATTGATAAATAATGTTGATGCAAAAACAAGACTTAAGCCCCCAATGGTAAGCCTACAGAATCGATCTCTTGCATTGAAAGCAAGATATAAACATCTCAATAAAATAAAAAAGAAAACTGAAAGGAGAATGCAGACACCAACAAAACCAAACTCTTCTGCAATTACTGCAAAAATGAAATCTGTCTCTGCTTCTGGCAAAAAATTAAGATGAGCTTGTGAGCCCTCTTGATAGCCTTTTCCACTCATGCCTCCAGATCCAATAGCAATTTTTGATTGAGTGATATTCCAACTACTTCCATAAGGATCATTAGTGGGGTCTAAAAAAGTTAAAATTCTTTGTCTTTGAAAGGGTTGTAAAAAATTATTCCATAAGAATGGCATTGAAAGAATGATTAAACCGAAAGATATTGAGATAAATCTCCAGCTAAGACCTGCTAAAAAAAGAATATATATACCAGCCATGAAAACTACCAAGCCAGTACCCAAATCTGGCTGCCTATAAACTAGATAGAAAGTAAAACATATCAGTATAAGAGTTATAAATGTATGCTTAGGCTTGATTGGAAGTGGCTTATTGTATAAATACGATGCCAAATAAATGGGTAGGGATATTTTAATAATCTCAGACGTTTGTAATGTAAAAAAACCCAAGTCAAGCCATCTTTGCGCCCCATTAATTTCTTTCCCAAAAAGCATGGTGGCAAATATTAAGATAACTGAAAAAAATAAAAAAAACCCAGAAAAAATTTTATAAAAATCTGGATCTACCTGGCTTACAGCAAACATTAATAGCAAACCAAAGCCTATAAAAATTGATTGCTTTATCACGGCACTCAAATCTTCTTGAGAAGCACTATATAGAAAAAATAATCCCATAATTGAAAGCAGGGTTATAGAGATAAATAAATATTGATCAAAATAAATTGAAAAGTTTCTAAAATCTAATTTTTTTTTCATTCTTCTATTAAGCTATTAAGAACTGCAATAGCAACTGGTCCTGCAACAGAGCCACCACTTTCTCCATTTTCAATTATTACACTCACTGCATATTTAGGATCTGGCATTGGTCCAAATGCAATAATTATTGCATGGTCTCTATTTCCTTTATTTTTTCTGATAATTTTATATTCTTCTTTTGTTTCTGTGCTTACTAGCTCAACAGTTCCAGACTTGGCTGCTACGGCATAATTTTTTAATTTTTTTAGCCTCCTTGCTGTGCCTTCTGGATCATCTATAACACCAATCATGCTTGAATGAAGTTTACTCCAGTCTAAATTTTGTATATTCTTGAAAGGTAAATTTTCTGATATTCTGGGTTCTTGATTGCTAACAAGTGTTAATTTTTTTTGACTTCCTTTATTCGCAACAATCGAAGCGTAGAATGCAAGTTGCAATGGAGTTGCACTCAAATAACCCTGTCCAACTCCTAAATTAACAGTATCTCCTTTAAACCATCCAAAATTAAGATTATTCATTTTCCATTCAGGTGTAGGCAGAAGACCCATATCAGGATTAAAACAATCCAAACATATGTTTTTTCCAAATCCAAAGTTGGATAAATGATTAATTAGATCGTCTATATCGGACTGATATGCCAATGAAAAGAAAAAAGTATTAGAGCTTACAACTATGGCCCTATTTAAATTAACGTTACCATGTCCACCCTTTTTCCATCCTCTATAAACCCTTTGATCTTCAGGTAATATAAAATACCCAGGATCATTTATTGAAAAATTCCAATCAATTAATTTCTCTTCAAGTCCATATAGTCCTATGGCTGGTTTAATTGTTGATGCTGGTGAGTACCTACCCTGTGCAGCCCTATCAAAGAAAGGTTTATTAGGGTCATTTAACAAGGCATTAAATGCCTTTGATGAAATTCCATTTGATACATCATTTGAAGAAAAACTTGGTGTGCTTATGTAAGTAACAATGGAGCCTGATTCAATATCAACTGCAACTACAGCGCCACGTCTATTGTTCATTTTTTCATATGCTACTTTATGTGAATTTAAATCTAATGAGGTAAATAGATTATCTCCATTTTTTGGCAAGATATAATTTGTGAGTTTTACTAGCTTACCCCTAGCGTCTACTTCGTATATTTTTTTTCCGAAAAGCCCTCGTAATTTTTTGTCATACTTATTTTCAATTCCAGTTTTTCCCACAAGAAAACCGTTCGAATAACTAAAAATTGTTTCTTTTTGATTTAAACCTTGATCCTTCAATATTGAGCTTATTTGTTCATTATTTATACCGCCTACATAACCTATTGCATGCGAAAATAAATGAGGGTAATTATTTGTTCTACTATATCTTTCATCAATAAAAGCATTTGGAAACATGAAACTTCTGACTTCAAATCTTGCAATTTCAATTTTTGAAAGATTTTTTTTAAGAATTAATTCACGATTATATCTAGCCTTTTGTTCAAAATTCTCAGTGACAAAGTCTATTTCGCTTGGAATAAGTTCAATAATTGAAGAAATGTTTTTAATAAAAATATCAAGATTAGGAATTTCCCAGGGTTTAATTATGAGGTCGTAAGAAGGAATGTTGTTGACTATAACAGTTCCATTTCTATCATAGATTATTCCTCTAACTGGCTGAACTAGAACTTCTTTAGTTTTATTTTCTAATGCAGCAATCTCATAATTATTAAATTCAGATATCTGTAAAGAATATATACTATGAAGAAAAAAAATAAACATGAATGCAAAGAGAAAATAAATAATTATTAATCTCCTAAAAAAGCTTTTTTTTTCTACTTCTCTTTCTTCTAAATTAATCATTTATGATATGGCTTATTATTAATTATAGAAAATGCTCGATAAATTTGTTCGATTACAATTATTCTAAAAAGCCTATGAGGGAAGGTAAAACTTGAGGCAGATAGAACTCTATCAGAAATCTTAAGAATACTTTTATCAAGACCGAAGGAGCCACCAATTATAAAACAGATCTTTGAATTATTAGTTGTTGAGGTTTCAATTATTTTGCTGAACTTTTCGCTGCTTACCTTATTACCATTCAGGTCCCACGAGACCAAATAAGTATTATCAGGAATTTTTTTTACAATATGTTCCGACTCTAATTTTATAGCTTCTCTAATTGACCTTTTGGGGTGTTGTTGACCTTTAATATTTATAAAATTTATATTAATTTTATCTTTGAGTTGTTTTGTATAGTAATTAACGCCATCTATCTCCCATGGACTGAGTTTATTGCCAATGGAAATAATTGTTAAATTCATTTAATTAGAATTATTAAGCAGGGTATTTTCACCCCAAAGACCCTCTAAATCATAGAAATCTCTAATATCACTTTTCATAATGTTGATTACGACCTCTCCACAATCTACTAATACCCAACCTGATTCAACTTTCCCCTCAACTCCTAGTATATTTTTTCCACTAGCTTTGACTGATTCAACTAATCTTTCAGATAAAGACTTTGCATGCCTATTTGAGCTTGCAGTTGCTATAATAATTGCATCAGCAAATGACGAAATTCCATTAATATCGAGAGTTAGTACATTCTCTGCTTTATTATCAACTAGTGTTTTACTGCAAATCTCTTGAAGGTTTCTTTTTGACAAAATTATATTTTTTTTAATAACTTTAAATTAAATTATTCTCAGAGTTATACTAAATCATTATCTATGAAAAAGGGCATTAATTATGGAAATATCCTTACTTAATTCATTACTTCAAATTTTTGAAGCATACAAAGTTTTAATAATTTGGTTTGGCTCGCTATCCCTATTTATTTTTTTGTTTAGCCTTGCATCTATCAAATGGTTGGTAGCTTTAATTCCAGAGGACTATTTTATAAATGACAAAACCTCAAAAATGGATTCAAGTAAACCCGTGATATGGTATTTAGTTTTAATTCTTAAAAATATTATTGGCTATTCTCTTATTTTCGGCGGGATCATGATGCTGATACTGCCAGGACAAGGATTGTTTACAATAATTATAGGTTTAATGTTATCTAATTATCCTGGCAAGTACTTTATAGAAAGAAGATTTATTGCTATTCCCTCTATTTTGAAAACA
>Ga0228638_1000957_pt1 | contig 12390 bp, 8 predicted proteins | sample 48DmetaG_FD_182704 | JGI IMG/M metagenome (GOLD analysis project Ga0228638, IMG submission 182704) | Seawater microbial communities from Monterey Bay, California, United States - 48D | ecosystem: Environmental > Aquatic > Marine > Coastal | place: USA: California | collected 2016-10-31 | reverse complement strand
TTGCTCAAAATGCTTGCTAGACCAAATATTGCTAGCAAGGAAACATGGGTTAGACAGTATGACCACGAAGTCATAGCTCAAACTGTTGTGAAGCCGTTTGTAGGTGTTGAAAGAGACGGCCCGGGTGATGCAGGTTTAATTGCGCCAATACACGGAAGCACTCATGGATTGGTCGTATCTTGTGGAATAAATCCACGATACTCTGATATCGACGCAGGTGCAATGGCAGCAGCATCTATTGATGAGGCTGTAAGAAACGCAGTTTGTGCCGGTGTTGACGTCGATAAGATTGCGGGATTGGACAACTTCTGTTGGCCAGACCCAATAGAATCAGAAAAAACGCCTGATGGCAAATTCAAACTTGCGCAACTCGTAAGAGCAAATAGAGAATTAGAGAGAGTCTGCCGTGCATACCGTCTTCCTTGTGTTAGTGGAAAAGACTCAATGAAGAATGATTATGGTAAAGGAGAGAATAAAATTTCTATTCCTCCAACACTTCTCTTCTCACTATTTGGCGACCATCCAGACGTTAGGTATACCGCTACTAGTGATTTGAAGGAACACGGAGAGCGATTATACCTCGTTGGAAATTCACGCGATGAATTAGGGGCATCAGAGATTTCTTTCATGTTAAGTGAAGAAAACGAATCTATTGGAATTGGTGGTAATGTCCCCAAATTAGAAACACCAGAGGAGAATTTATCCACTTATCGAGCATTATCAAAATCAATACGCAGCGGCTTAGTTAAGACCTCTCATGATTGTTCTGAAGGTGGAGTAGCAGTCGCTATTGCAGAGATGTGCATAGGTGGAAGAATTGGAGCGATAATCGACGTCGATGGAACTGGCGATGATAGCCTATGGGCGAGACTTTGGGGTGAAAGCCTTGGTAGATTCATAGTCGGAGTAAAACCGGAAAACGAGGCAGATTGGCTCAAATCAATGTCAGGACACGGCATAACATATCTTGGTGAAACAATACAACAGGAAAATCTAATCATAAGAGATGGTTTTGATGATATAATTAATTTGAAGGTTTCTAATATGGTAGACTCTTGGCAAAATACGCTTGATATGACAGGGAGTGGAAATTGATGTATTCTCCCAAAGTAGCAGTATTGTTTGGATTTGGTATTAACTGTGACCATGAAACAGCGGCAGTGTTTGAATTGGTTGGAGGACATTCAGAAAGAGTCCACCTAAACAAATTCATCAACAAAGAAGCATCACTCTCTGATTATGATATTCTTGCTGTACCAGGGGGTTTTTCTTTTGGAGACCATCTTGGTAGTGGCCGATTAATGGGTAATAGGATGCGTTTTGCACTCAGAGATGAACTACGTAAGTTTGTAGAAGATGGAAAACCAATTATTGGAATATGTAATGGATTCCAAGTCTTGGTTAAAACCGGTTTATTACCGGGGCCAGAAGCAGAAAACCCACTGCCCGATTTTCATCAAAGAGCAAGCCTAACATTAAACGAATCAGGTAGGTATGAGGATAGATGGGTAACACTTGAGTTCGACCCAAGTAGCCCATGCATTTGGACTAAAGGAATATCTCGAATAGATTGTCCGGTAAGGCATGGAGAAGGAAAGTTTGTCATGCCTGAACCAACAGACCTAGATAGATTATCCAATAATAATCAGTTGACTGTACGTTATGTTGATCCAAATTCCGAGGTTGGAAATGGAATAACAGATGAACAACTCCCATTCCCGATTTCCCCGAATGGAAGCATGAGAAATATTGCCGGAATTTGTGACTCTACAGGGTTAGTTTTCGGATTGATGCCACATCCCGAAGCGATCTATGCTAAATGGCTTCATCCGGACCATACTCGTGGCACTGCTCCAGGGCCAGAAACCAGCGAAACCCTTGGGCAATGGGAAGGAGAAGGCTTGCAAATATTCCGTAATGCTGTAGAGTATATCCAAGCCAATAGGTGAATGATGTCACAAACATCTAGAATTTCTCATATCGACTCTCTTAGAGGAGTTGCAGTATTATTGATGGTAATGGTTCATGCAGCGGCTACTTGGAACCCATTCAAAGGAGACCAAGAAACTATTTTGGCTTACCTAGTCTCAGGTCTAGGTGGATTAGCAGCACCTCTTTTTGTTACTTTATTTGGTTGGGGTATGTTTCGAAGTAAACCCAATGTTAAAGCTAGAATATTTCAGGCGACATTTCTCATCTTCTGCCAAATATTAGTAAATATATCTTCACCACATCTATTCAATCCTCTAACACCTGGAATACTATCTTTAATGGCATTATTAACAATAATTTTCCCACTTATTGAATATACTTTAATCAAATTAAATAAAAATATTATAATAATGATATTGATTGTTACCTTCTTGTTTCAAATTTTACTACCAGAGGTCCAAGGAATAGGCGACTGGGGCGATAGAGTCGAAGACAATTCATTCACAATCATTCTTTCAAATCTTTTTTTGACCGGCACGTACCCTCTTTTTCCGTGGTTTTTATTATTCACTATCGGTGCTACAATATCTTCCTTAGAAACTAAATCAAACCAAACCTTACCAGTCAATCAGAAAAGCATTCTATTATTGGTAATCGGTTGTCTTTTTTGTATCGTTACATTCATCATGGCACAATATAATGACAAGTTATGGGCTCACCCAACTTCAGACGCATATCTAACATTCTTCCCCGCTAATCCTGCATTTATAGTAGCAGCAATAACAGGGACCTTGTTGATATGGTTTCTAGTACAACACTTTGTATTATCTTTATTGGTTAGCACAGGCAGAATATCGTTAACGATATACGTAATCCATTTCATACCACTTTCATTGATGCATAATTTTGAGAATGATTATCAATGGAGCGTTGGATTATCGGCATCCATAGTAATGCTATACACACTAGTATGGATACCAATATCCTTCCTTTGGCTCAAGTATCTTCCAAGTATTAACTTAGAGAAACTATTGAGACTGGCTAGAAAATCACTCTGAAGCAGCTAATGCTTCAGTTGCTTTCTTAGCACCCATCCATGCAACAACACCGAAACCGATCTTGTTAATCATGTCAGCAATGTTGTAAGCAACAGCCATCAATTCTTGATTTCCGTCCAACATTTCTGCTCCTGGGCTGAATAAGTAACCTATTGGATAGATGACCCATCCTACGACTATGAACCATCTTAGTGCGTCTGCACTCCACTTTAGTTCTGGAGCGATTTTATCGTTGTCGACACCCTTTCCAGAACTCCATGGAGTTCCTGTTGCGACAACAATCATTGCCCATCCAACTCCACCAAGGACCAAACCTAGGATTCCACCTAGGCTTGCACTTCCTACAAGTTCTCCCATTGCACCAGATTCTCCTAGATATCCAAATCCAATCATAATTAGTGCACCTGTGAAACAAATACCGGTGAATCCCATACCGAATGACTTAGCATCAGTAATTGCATCCTTTCCAACAAGGGAAGGGAATTTTAGAGCCATCAAAGGAACAGTAATGATCCAATCCATGTATCTGTACTCGATTGAGACGGTACCCAAATCAGTGTAAACGCCTCTCATGTAGTAGTAGTGGAAAGCAGCAATACCTACAATCAATGCAGAGATTGTCATTGTGGTCCTGTATTGTGGAGCCACATTTCCTCTTTCACTCATGAAGAAGACAAAAGCAGCTCCCATTGAGATGTATCCTACGAAGAATAGGAAAAATGTTAGTAATTTCAAAGGTTCGCCGTCATATTCAGCAGACGGGTCAACAATTTTAGCACTTACAGTACTTAGCATTGCTAAGGAAAGTGTCCCCAAAATGAGGAAATTTAGGCTTCTATCAAACTTCTTATTTAACATAGTTATCAACTTGTGGCGATTTAAACGCGAATATAAAACTATGTTAATTATTTTTGAACAAATAACTAATATCATACCCTCTACAATAACTCAGAGGATATTACCTGTTTGGACGGACCACATACGAGAATAAATTTTATTCATGTCCACCAACTCTTCATGAGAACCATCTTCTACAATCTCTCCTTTTTCAAGAACGATTATTCTATCTGCATTTCTAATTGTGGAAAGACGATGGGCAATAATTACAGTTGTCCTATCTTGTGAAACCTTAGTAATCGATCTTTGTAGAGCCGCCTCGGTTTCATTATCAACAGCAGATGTTGCTTCGTCTAGTATCAATAGAGGAGCATCTTTCAACACCGCCCTTGCAATCGCTAGTCTTTGTCTCTGTCCACCAGACAACCTATGTCCGCCCTCTCCAATCATAGTTCCCCATTTTTCAGGCAGACTTTCTATGAAATCAGTAGCTTCTGCAACCATGGCCGCATTCTTAACGTCTTTATCACTAGAATCTGGGTTTCCATATCTTATGTTTTCCAAAATAGTCGTTGGAAACAATGTTATGTGTTGATCCACCAAAGCGATAGACGATCTTAGAGATTTTAATTTCCATTCACGTATATCGCTATCAACCCATTTAATTGAACCACTATCAATATCAGCGAATCGTAGTAGAAGCCTTACTAACGTGGTTTTACCCGATCCAGTAGAACCAACAACCCCTATTGTTTTACCCGCTTCAATTGTAAGATTTAGGTTAGAGAAAATTTTCTCTCGTTCAGGATACCCAAAATTAACATTCTCCAAAATCAGATTTGCTTTACTAATTTCATCCTCTACAGGGGCTATTTCACCATCTTCTATTTCCATAGGGGATTCTAAAACATCTAATACCCGAGTTGAAGATGCCATTGCCCTTTGGTATAGATCAAAAGTTTCGCCGAGTCTAGTTAGTGGCCATAGTAATCTTTGGGTCATAAATACCAACACAGAATATGCCCCAATGGCCAATGTACCTTCTAATGTTAGCCAACCACCGAGTAGAAGAGTGGCTGTAAAACCACATAATATTGCCATTCTGATAAGGGGCGTAAATGCAGCAGACAATTTAATCGCGGCTCTATTTGCTTCTCTATAATCCTCACTAAGGCTTTCAACACGTAGACTTTCTCTTTCTTCAGCAGTAAATGATTGAATCGTTGACATACCAGCAAGGTCATTTTCTAGCAATGCATTCATTTTTCCGGCCGAATCTCTGACCTTTGCATACTTAGGCTCAAGGCTACGCTGGTACCTAAAAGAGCCCCATACAATTATTGGTATTGGAAGAACCGCAAAAAGAGCAACTTTCCAAGAAATTGCGATAAATATGGCGCCAACAACCACTACTGTTGTACTAACTTGAAGCAAATCATTAGCTCCCTTATCTAAAAATCGTTCCAATTGATTGATATCATCATTTAGAATTGCTAGAATATCTCCTCTTTGTCTTTCATCAAACCATCCCATACCCTGTTTTTGGACATGATTGAATGTATCAAGCCTCAATTCATGTTGAACTGTCTGTGCCAAATTACGCCATAATACTCCATAAAAAAACTCGAAAAGAGATTCAAAACCCCAAACAGCAAAAGTCACAATAGATAGTAAAATCAATTGGTTCCAAGGGTCCAGCACCCCCATCCCAGCAAGGAATGAATTTTCTTTTAGCACTACAACATCAACTGCTAAACCTATCAGAAGCGGAGGCGCTAAATCCCAGATTTTGTTGATTATAGAACAGGCCGAAGCCAGGCGAATAGTCTTCTTGTGTGAAGATGTATGCTCAACCAATCTCCGTAGTGGACCAATTTCTCCCATACCCCCTCCTCTTCGAGACAGTTGATAACACTATGATAATCGCCATAACACCCGTAATACATATGCAGCGGGAACTAGACCAACGATACAGGGAGTCATATGCTTAGAGACGAAGAATCGACGTTATCCTATATTTCTTCGAAAAGAAATTCAACGCGCCATATTACTTTGATTGACCCTGCTAAGCAAGACCCAGAGACTGCAGCTAACCGAGCGATTATTGCAATTGAGTGCGGCAGTGAAATGATATTTGTCGGCGGCTCAACAGATACCCCTGACGAAATAGTACACGCTACTTGTGTGGCCATTCAAGAGGCATTAGAATTACGAGTTTTTGCATCAAGTCAAGACCCCTCTGCGGATGAAGACACATGGAAGATCCCTGTTGTTCTATTCCCTGGTGGTGCACACGCCTTATCTCCAGCAGCAGACGCGATAACTTTCATGATGCTGATGAATTCTACTTCTAGGAAATTTTTAGTTGGAGAACAACTCAGAGGAGCGCCACACTTGTCGAAATTTGGAGTTGAAGCGCTTCCAACAGGATACCTTGTTTGTGCACCAGGTGGGAGAGTTGGAGAGGTTGGAGAAGCAGAACTCATCGAGTCGACCGATGTTGATTTAGTCCACTCTTATGCCTTAACGGCGTCTATGTATGGATTCAAAGTTCTATACTTAGAGGCTGGAAGTGGCGCAGATAAACAGGTAGACCCAACTTTAATTCAAAGCGCAGCAAAGTGTAATGATTTAATTTTGTTAGTTGGTGGCGGAATTAGAACACCAGAGCAGGCTAGTATTGCTGCTAATGCTGGAGCAAATTGGATAGTAACTGGAACTCTTACCGAAGACGCAGATAACTTGGATGATTTGAGAAATAAACTATCTAATATTATCAATGCACTTAATTCCTAGATATTTTATGTCTATTTTTGGCTATAATCTTGTAGACAAAATTTCTGATAGGTAAAGGCACTAACCAAGCAAATGGATAGATTATTTTCCACCACCATTTCATGTAAAGTAGACACCTAATTCCTGCTGATGAGTAGTAGTAAGGTCTCCCATTACGAATTAATATAACAGAATCGATATTTTGTATTTCTTCGGCTAAACTCGAAACTATAGACACGCCAGAATCTCCTTCTTGGGCAATTATGTCCAATGGTGTCTTATTACTCACCCTTTTACTAAGGAAATTACCGAGTTTCGAACACATGCCACAATGGCCATCAATCAGTAAGACATCACCATTCTTCGATGATTCCAAGACCTTCGCCTCATTCAATCTTCATCATCAAAAATAACTGGGTCACCACTGCCACCAGGGGCTGCAGGTCTGTTGGTATCCACGTCAATACCCTGTTCGATGTCAGTTTCTTGAACCCCTAATTCAACACGGCCGCCACCGGCTAAGTGCGCCATATCTTTTACCTCAGGAGTCGTTAATTTTCGCTCGACATTAGGGGAGTTAGCATAATTTTCCCTTTTCATCTCTCTTTCGTCATGACTTCTTACAAGCGATAGAGAATCAGCGAATACTCTGCCGACAACTTCCCTAGTACGCTCTCCGCGCCTGACCGCATCCAATTGATGAGTCATAGTTTCTCTTTGGCCTTCGATTTCCCTTAATTCTGCAGTTCTATCTTGTAGCGCAGATTCCATGTCACCCATCGTCAATGACATTTGTTGGAGCCTTTCATCTCTTTCAAATACATCATTGTGAAGTCTTCTCTCTCTTCTCCTTAAGGATTCATATTCGCGATTTCTTTCCAATAGTCTTCGCTTTAATTCTTCAATCTGTTCAACCAAATAGTCGTGTTCAGCAGAAACAGAACGCGGCCCTTGCATGACTCGTTCCAATTGCTCTTCAAGTTCACCAAGACGACCATCTCTTGCATCCAGTAATCCGCGAAGCCTATCAGCGATGTCTCTAAGACGCTGACGCTCTTCTTCCAAGGCTTTATTTGCAGCTTGCTCGACTTCAAATTGCTTAGACATAGAATCTAATTGACTTTTCAAACTTCTAACCTCGTCAGCAGTAACTGATGTCAGTCCCGCCTCAGCAGCCTTTTCCAAAGCATCTACCATCTGCGAAATACGACCTTCCATTTCTCCAATAACTTCATCTTGCTGAGAAGTTAAATCCCTTAGTTGACTAGTCTCTCTTTCTAAATTAGATCTTTCTTCATGTGAAAGAGAGGATTGCTGAGCCGCTAAGTCTTGTCTTGCATCAGATAATAAACGCTCAAGGTGGACAATCTTACTATGGCTTTCTTCAAGGTCACCTTCAACCTGATTAAGTCTTGAGATTTCTGGAGCAACCATGTCTTCACGTTCTGCTAAATCCAATTCAACAACGCGCAATCTTTGCTTGACTGAAACCATTTCATCATTTCTTTTTGATAGTTCATCCCAGGCTATCAAAACCTCTTCCACAAGTTGCTCAACAGGATATCCCTGAAGCATCCCTTCTAGCGCCGCGCGCTCTTCATTGGAAGAATCTCCAATACGTCGAATCCCATTTGGTGTCGAGGCAGCGCCAGTCATACAACACCTATCGACTATCAACCACTCTTGAACTTTCCCAATCAATCGACCCCAAAAAGGCCGTATTCTGTACCTTATGGAAAAAACCACTAAAATTAATTAATTGCAGTGTACATATCGTCTGGCATTTCACCAGCGAGCTTCAAAGCACCAGCTGCAACAGAGCCAATAGCATCTTCAACACACCAAACATTAACATCACCGATATCTGAAATTTCATCAGCAATACGTCCAGAAACGCCATCTATTAGAGAGCCGCCACCAGATAGAATGATGTTATTTCTTAGAATAGGTTGATACTCTGGGTCAGCGCCAGCAATTATCTTCTTGATTGCATTACCGACTAGAGGAATAATCATTTCACAAGCCTCTTGGAGAAGGTCTCCAATATCTACAACTTGTTTCTTTCCTTCAACGGATAGTTCTACCATAACATCTCTAACATCGCCAGAAACATATGATGATTCTTCCTTCCATCGGCGAACCATATCTTTGGTAATTTGTGCGCCAGTGTACTTTTTCTTGATTAGTTCCATCAATTTAATGTCTAGCCAATCTCCAGCTTCTTGAATAGTAACTTGGTCTTCATCATTAGGGAATGTACCGTAGATTCTAGCGATATCAGTAGTTCCTGCACCTATGTCAACAACAATCGAACTTGCGATTTCATCGATACCATATGCGGTTGCGAATGGCTCGGTTACGACCATAATTGCGTTTACTTGGCCACGCAGTGTAGCAACTAGGTTTGACTTATCAGTAAATGAAACGTGACTTGGAGAGCAGATTACTCCAAAGACTTCATCATATTCTTCTGGGTCAACAGTCTCTAGTAAGTGAGATACGAATGCCTTAGCAGCGGCAAGGTTTGCTTCATCATCTTGAGCAACTCCTGCAGCCATTGGGCGGTATAGGTTACAAGCCAATTTATTCTTCAAAGCATCTGAGCCGAAAAGAACATCACGGCCTAGGAAGTTTCTAGCAACAGGGTCTTTTGGCCTTCCAACAATTGTTTCAATTGTATGGTTAGCACCTGCACTTGATGCAATAGTCGACTGATAGGTTCCAAGGTCAATTCCAACGTATAAGCGGTCACTCATTTTAATCACCATCCGCATGCGGATATGTTGGCGACTACGGCATTGAACTTCAAGGTTGACCCTAAGCAATGTGGTTAAAAATTCCAATTTTATTTATTTATAGCCTAGCAGTCACTCACTTTCACCCATGTCGGCATGATTCTCAAACGACCCGAACAAATTCCTCTTATTCTCACCAGATTTATCATTCAAAACATCACTATTAGAGAACCATATCCGTACTATAAAAATACTCACACCAATCAATCCAACAATTCCCCAAACCAATGCTCTTCTTTGAGTGACATTCCAATCTTCATCCTTCATTCCTTTCCTCTCTTCATCTTCGAATAGAGGATTTACCCATTTCGATGTAAATACAGTATCATCATCAAAATAGAGTGGAGAAATATTTGCTTCTGGAGACCGATTGAGACTTTTTACATGTATTTGGATATGCATTTCTTTCTCAGTAATATCGAAGATCGGTAAATCTTCAGGTATATTCCAAATACATACAAATTCATTGGACTCTACCGTTACACTATCGTAATTACAACTTGCAATTGGGAAGAAAGAGGACTCTGTTGAATTTTGATGTAGCATAATTCTAGCGCCCGTTTCAAATAAGTCTCGATCCAAGTCTTCAATCGACCAAGAAACAGATACACTATCAGCCCAAACAAAATTATTAATTCCCGAAATAATCACCTGATTTATTTTTGGAGGGTTATCGATAGGTCTACACCCCAAGTTATCAACGGGGAAATTAGAATCTAATACAGAGGTTTCACAGAGGTCTAGATTATCTCCCACTCCATCCATATCGCTATCATCAATACATCCGTCTTGATTTGTGTCATACCCAGTGGAATTTTGCTCTATACATAGATCAATATTATCTTTTACACCGTCCACGTCCGTATCATCAATACATCCATCTTCATCAACATCCCATTGAATTGGGTCTTCATTAGGACAGGAATCTTCGACATTTGCCAACCCATCACCATCCGAATCTTCCCAATTCATCGAGTCGCGAACTACGCCCTTTGCTGCTAGAGCGAAACCGACCCTATCTCCTCCAACACCAGTATATCCTGGATTATTACCAGGGGATATATATCTGGCACGGACCTCCACATCAATCCATTCTACATCGATCAAATCAAGGGATGAAAACTTTATCTCCACAGTAGTCTCATTATTGCTATTAAACAATGCATCGTCATCAAGGTTAACACTGCCATCAAACCATTCTGAGAAACCATCTCCATCATAATAATCGCCAACTGTTACAAATCCCGTTGAAGTTCTAGCTACCAATTGCAAATCTTCAACCAAATAAGGCTCAGGAGAAGACGGGAAAGACATTGTCATCCGTAGATCTTCACCGTTGGGAACAAGTCGTTTAGTCCAATTCTGCCCATTTGCTAAAAACGGACCCACTGCTCCCGAACCATCCCATGGTAAAGAAGTCAAATCACCCAATACATCTCCCCCATCTGTTCGCTCATCTAGCCATTGTGATGGTGTTTTTTCTTCAAGTCTGAAACTATCATGAATCCATACGTCTTCGCTTGGGGATACGTCATTAAATTCGATTTCACTTAATATGGAATCTACATCTATCAACTCAGATAAATTTAGAACACCAAAACCAACATCATTATTTCTTTTTGAGTAGTCTTCATCAGATATAATTTGGGTCGTAGAAATTGCCAATAGCGATTTAATCAAAGGCCCAGAAGGGATGAAACCATCACCTAACGATATTGAGTTTTGATCTAGGTTAGCCCAATTTGGACTTATTTGTGAAACATTGACAAAGGTCGTGTTCTCATTCGCCCCTAGCAACCAACCATCCTGAACCATCTGCTGGATAACTCCAGCAAAAGAAGCGGCTGTAGGCGTCGACATACTTGTCCCGCTTGAGGAGCGCAAATCATCATTATAAGAATTTGAAATACCATCTGCTTTGGCGGACTGAATAGAAACACCCGGGGCCAATGCAAATATTCCATAAGTCCCTAGTTCGGTAGGCCCTATCGAAGAAGAAGGCCATAAACTAGCAGATTCTTCTTTGGTAGAGGCGCCAATTGCGATAACATTTCTTGCGTTTGCCGGCTCTAATAGTGCCCCACCAGTGTTTCCCGGAGCGATAAATGCTAGAGACCATGGCATTTGAGTTGACCAAGCATCAAATTCGGCAGAACGAGCAGTATATTCTGTGGTATCGTCTCCCCAAGAATTCGAGTGAATGACTCCTCCTTGTAGAGCGGATTCACCAAGTAGTTCAGAAACATTATCTGGAGGAAGCCAACCCTCTGAAGAAACAATATCTTGGACAATAATTTGAGCATTGTGAGACATTGCAGAAGCATTGCTAGGAATCATATCGTTTCTGTAATCATACACGTTGAAGCAAGCTAATGAGCCAGCGGTATGAGTTCCATGCCTGAAATTGATATGGCCAATAGTGTCGTGCGAATCAATTGATTCATTCAGTAAAATTATTTTTCTGTGCTCATAACCAAAATCTCCGATACCATTGTCTCCATTAATTCCATCAGAACCGTATTCTCCAGCACTGGTTGCATTTCTAAAGCAAGCATGGTCATAATCAATTCCACTATCAGCAATTCCAAGAACTACTCCAGTCCCATTCAATCCAAGTGACCACTGTGTCGGCTGAGAAATACTTCCATCTCCCATTAAACTAGAAGCTAGCACATTTCTTGAACTAGATTCTAATTTTGGTTCAATCCACAACACCCCATCCAAATTTAATAATTCATTCATTTTGATTAATGACGAATCAAGATCGATTAGTTCCCTGTGCGGAATTACTGAAGCGTAGGCGCTTAAGTCGCCACTTATCGATATTCCATTCTGTTTAAAATTACCAATGAGAAAATTAGCAGCGATGGCCGGCAGATTAGGCTCAAATACAACCCACACCTCTCCATTATACGTATTCTTATTCAAAGTACTACTTCGCCATTCAGCAGAAACCCCTTCTTGAATCATCATTCCCTCGATAATAAAATCAG
>Ga0228638_1000955_pt1 | contig 12402 bp, 11 predicted proteins | sample 48DmetaG_FD_182704 | JGI IMG/M metagenome (GOLD analysis project Ga0228638, IMG submission 182704) | Seawater microbial communities from Monterey Bay, California, United States - 48D | ecosystem: Environmental > Aquatic > Marine > Coastal | place: USA: California | collected 2016-10-31 | reverse complement strand
GCATTGGTTTAGAAACTGGGGGACGGGTGAAATTCACAATAATGGAACACACGAAATTGATATTTGTAGATGGGCATTAGATGTCCAATTACCAGAAAGCGTTTCCTCTGTGGGAGGTAAATACACCTATAAAGATGATTGGGAGTTTGTTGATAATCAGCAAGTTACGTATAAATTTGCCTCCGATAAATTTATCACCTGGACCGGTCATAGCAGAGGGTTGATTCAACCCGAAAGACCAGGGCGCGGCGTTACATTATATGGGAGTCAAGGAAGTATCCATCTTGATCGAAATTTTTATAAACTTTATGATTTAGGGGGTAATCTTCTTAAATCTGAATTTGAAGATCAGATCAGCCAAACTACCAATACCCTCGGTATGGGTAATCTAGATGTAAATCATGTTCAAAATCTTTTTAATTCGATTAGGCATGATGAACCTATAAATGCCGAGATTAAGGATGCAAGTATCTCAACTATGCTCTGTCATTTAGGAAATATGGCGCAAGATTCAGGAATAGAATTAAAAATTGATACAAAAACTGGAAAAGTGAGGAATAATACTAATGCCATGAAAAATTGGAAGCGTGAATACGCAGATGGCTGGGAACCCAAAATTTAATTTTTTAGTCTCTACTCTTATGTCACACAGCAGCTCGTTCATCCATTCAGACTTTCTTTTAGAAAACGACCAAGCAAAAGCGCTCTATCATGACTATGCGGCCCAACTTCCTATTATTGATTATCACAATCACCTCTCACCAAAAAAAATAAGCGATAATTTCAATTTTCAAAATATAACGCAATTATGGTTAAAAGGAGACCATTACAAATGGCGTGCCCTGCGCACTTTAGGAGTAGAAGAGAAATACATCACTGGGCATGCATCAGATAGAGAAAAATTCGTCAAGTTCGCTGAAGCTACCCACTATATGATCCGAAATCCACTTTATCATTGGACGCACCTTGAGCTGAATCGTTATTTTGAAATAGAAGAACTCTTGTCAGGAGCAAATGCCATTCCTATTTATGAAAAAACCGCTGAATTGCTACAAACAAAAGCATACACCACTCAAAGTTTACTCTCTAAAATGAATATTGAGGTGCTCTGTACTACAGAAGATCCAATAGATACTTTGGTACATCATAGTAAACTACTAAAGTCAGACTTTAAGACCAAAGTAAGTACAGCTTTTAGACCTGATAAATCCATTTTTATAAGAAAAGAAAACTATAACTCATATCTAGACCAGCTCAGTCTGGCTGCAGGTCTTGAAATAACGAATTATGCAGATTTATGTGAAGCACTCCAAGAGCGAATGCAGTTTTTTCATAAACAGGGCTGTCGTTTGTCTGATCATGGTTTGGAATTTATTCCTTTTACTGAAACCTCAGATAAAGAAATAGAACGCATATTTAGTAAAAGACGAACGGGACATACAGTCAGCTTAGAAGAAGAAAGGCAATTTCAGACTGCACTCCTTCTTTTTTTAGGTAAATCTTATCACCACTTAGGCTGGGTTCAACAATTTCACTTAGGGGCAATGCGCAATAATAATTCACGCTTATTTAATTCATTAGGACCTGATGCAGGAGGAGATTCCATAGGTAGTTATTCTCAAGCCTACGGACTTTCCCGCTATTTAGATGCCCTAGACAGTACCGACCAGCTCGCAAAAACAATAGTATACAACCTCAACCCGGCTGATAATGAAATTATGGCGACTATGATTGGTAATTTTAATGACGGAAGCAGCAAAGGAAAAATTCAGTGGGGATCTGGATGGTGGTTTTTAGACCAATTAGACGGAATGACAGATCAGATCAATACGCTCTCCAATATGGGTATCATTAGTTGCTTTATCGGGATGATCACAGACTCGAGAAGTTTTCTTTCTTTTCCAAGACACGAGTATTTTAGACGCTTACTTTGCAATCTGTTTGGTAAAGACATGCAAAAAGGGCATATTCCCAATGATTTAGATTTTATTGGGGGTATCATCCAAGATATCTGCTACAGAAATGCAAAATCTTATTTTAATTATTAATCTCGTACTATTATGAATCAAGTTGTCACTTTTGGAGAAATCATGTTGAGGCTATCACCCCCTGATTTTTTGAGATTTTCTCAAGCCTATTCATTTGATGTTACCTATGGCGGTGGTGAATCTAATGTGGCCGTTTCACTTGCTAATTATGGTATTCCTTCCTGTTTTGTAAGTCGGCTTCCTGATAATGATCTGGGCGAATGTGCCTTGATAGAACTAAGAAAAAGAGGTGTAAATACAGATCAAATCATCCGTGGTGGGGATCGTTTGGGTATCTATTTTTTAGAAACAGGAGCTGTTTCAAGGGGAAGCAAAGTCCTCTATGATCGTGCACATTCTGCCATGGCTGAAATTAAGCCAGGTATGATAGACTGGAACTCAATCTTTAAAGAAACCTCCTGGTTTCATTTTACGGGTATTACGCCCGCCATCTCGGAGGGAGCTTCAGCTGCCTGTTTGGAGGCAGTACAAATTGCAACTAAAATGGGGGTTACTATTTCTACAGACTTAAACTACCGAGCAAAACTCTGGAAATATGGAGGAAATCGTGAAGCTATTATGACCGAGCTCACTTCCTATTGTGATATTATTCTGGGCAATGAGGAAGATGCTGAAAAACATTTTGGTATAAAACCTAAAAATCTAGATATTACCAAGCAAGGTCATAAGATAAATGCTGAGGCTTTTCAATCGGTCTGTAAGCAAATGATGAAAAAATTTCCAAGAGCCAAAAAAGTCATTACTACACTTAGAGGGTCTGTTTCAGCATCCAATAATACTTGGGCGGGCGTACTTTATGACGGAAAAAAAATATATGAAAGTCCACAATATCAAATAAATCCTATAATAGATCGTGTGGGAGGAGGAGATTCTTTCATGGGTGGGCTTATTTATGGACTGATTACTTATCCTAGTAACGACCAAAAAGCCCTTAATTTTGCGGTAGCCGCCTCCTGCCTTAAACATACTATTAAAGGAGATGCAAATTTGGTTACGATTGAAGAAGTAGAAAAATTAATGAGTGGCGATGCCTCCGGCCGTGTCGCTCGATAACTAATCCATTATGGCGCAATTTACAAGATACGAGGTCCTAACAGAAATTTACAAAAGCAGAATGATACCGTTGTTTTATAACGACGATATTGAAATTTCAAAAAAAATAGTACAAGCTTGCTATCAAGGGGGTGCAAGACTATTAGAATTTACCCACAGAGGAGATTTTGCTCATGAAGTTTTTAGGGAGCTAATCTCTTTTGCCAATCATTCACTTCCAGGAATGATACTCGGCGTAGGCTCTGTTAGTGATGCTACTAGTGCGAGCTACTACTTAATGAACGGTGCCAATTTTATCGTTACACCTGTTTATCGTGAAGATATTGCGATTATTTGTAACCGAAGAAAAGTGCTCTGGTCACCTGGGTGTGGTTCATTAACAGAAATTTCAAAAGCCGAAGAAATGGGTGCAGATTTAGTCAAACTCTTTCCTGGTAATATTTATGGTCCCGAATTTGTCAAAGCAGTGAGAGGACCCCAACCCTGGACGCATATCATGCCAACAGGGGGAGTGACTACTGAAGAAACAAATCTAAAATCTTGGTTTGATGCAGGAGTGAGCTGCGTGGGTTTGGGATCTAAATTGATTTCAAAGGAAATAATCGATAATCAAGCCTATGAGGAGTTAGCTAAAAGCGTCGAAAAGACATTACAATTAATTCAAAGATTAAAGCGCAATAAGTGAGAAAACAGCTAATAGGGTTATTCACCTTTTTTGTTTTTTGTCTGACAGCATGCAATATAGAGGAAAATAAGCGTATTATTCGTTTAGGGCACGGTTTAGACATCACCCATTCCGTTCATAAAGCCATGCTCGAAGCGGATGAAGTTTTGAATGAAATTTCTAAAGGTAAAATGCGCATACAGATTTACCCTAATCAGCAATTGGGAAGCGAAAGAGAGTGTTTAGAATTACTTCAAATTGGGAGCTTAGACATGACGAAAGTATCGGGCGCAGTAATGGAAAATTTTGCTCCTAAATTTAGGATTTTTGGACTGCCTTTTTTATTTGATAGTAAAGAACACTTATTCAAGGTACTAGACGGGCCCATTGGAAAAGAACTTTTAAATGAAGGGGTACAATATTGGCTTAAAGGAATGGGATTTTACGATTCTGGAAGTAGGAGTTTTTATTCGCGTGAGCGCCCTGTGATGAAACCCAAAGACTTGAAAGGCCTTAAAATTAGAGTTCAAGAAAGTATTTCTGCTTTTGAGATGGTTAAACAATTAGGGGGCTCCCCTACCCCAATTTCATGGGGAGAGTTGTATACCGCTTTACAGCAAGGCGTAGTAGATGGGGCAGAAAATAATCCTCCCAGTTTTTATTTATCTCGGCATTACGAGGTTTGTAAATATTATAGCATAGACGAACATACGATGATCCCTGATCTTTTATTAGTCAGTACACACTTATGGAATCGGCTGAATACACAAGAAAAAGCATGGCTTCAAGAAGCGATAGATCGATCTGTACCTTTCCAACGAAAATTGTGGATTCAATCTGAGAATGAATCTTTACAAGCAGTAATTAAGGCAGGTGTAGAAGTGAGCTACCCTGAAAAAAAAATATTTCAAGAGGCTACGCTACCTCTCTATGAGTCATTTAGTGAAGATCCAGTAATCGCGGAATTAATTATTCGTATTCGGAATGAAAAGAATTAGAAATTCGATTGAAAAAATTATAGAATGGGTTTTAATTTCCCTGTTAGGCATTATGGTAATCAATGTCTTATGGCAGGTATTTTCTCGTTTTTTTACTTCAAATCCGAGTTCATTTACTGATGAACTGGCTCGTTATTTAATGATCTGGCTGGGGATCTTGGGGGCAGCTTATGTTGCAGGTAAAAATGAACATGTTGCCATCGACTTTTTTGTAAAAAAGTTTTCAGCGTCCAAACGAAAATTGATGGCTTCTTTTGCTTCTATTTCAATTTCTAGTTTTGCCTTTTTTGGTCTTCTTATCGGGGGGAGCCGATTGGTATATATCACCGCTCAATTGGAACAGTTTTCCCCTTCCTTACAAATTCCTTTGGCTGTTGTATATGCTGTCATTCCAATCAGTGGGGTCTTAATTATTTTTTTTAAACTAACCCATAATAAAGAATAAGAATTAATGGACCTTGTACCCGTACTCATACTAGTCATTAGCTTTCTCATTTTTATTATGATGGGAACTCCTGTAGCTTGGAGTATTGCACTCTCTTCACTATTAACTTTATTAGTGTCTATTCCCAGTTTAGCTGCTGTAACCACTATAGTTCAACGAATGGGAACAGGTTTAGACAGTTTTGCACTACTCGCCATTCCTTTTTTTATACTTTCAGGACAACTTATGACGCAGGGAGGAATCGCTGATCGATTGATTGCGTTTGCCAAAACCATTGTAGGATCCCTTCCTGGAGGACTTGCATTGATTAATATAATTTCTGCCATGCTGATGGGTGCTATCGCTGGCTCCGCCATGGCCTCTGCTTCAGCTATGGGAAGTATACTCGGTCCAGAAATGGAAAAAGAAGGTTATGATAAAGAATATGGTGCAGCCGTGAATATTACCTCCGCAACGATCGGTTTAGTAATTCCTCCCAGTAATGTACTCATCGTTTATTCTTTAGCAAGTGGGGGTGTTTCTATCGCTGCACTTTTCCTTGCGGGTTATCTCCCAGGAATTATAACTGGTTTTTTTCTCATGTTGGTTGCCGCAATTTGGGCAAAAAGAAAAGGGTATCCCACTTTTAAACGAAGTAGCTTTGCTGAAGTTGCTCGGTCCTTTGGCATTGCATTTCCGAGTTTACTTCTTTTATTTATTGTTATTGGCGGTATCGTAGTAGGGTTCTTTACTGCAACTGAAGCCTCAGCGATAGCCGTTCTTTATACACTTGTTTTGGGTTTTATCTATAAAGAAATACGAATCAAAGACTTGCCTAAAATTTTACTGGACTCTTCTAAGACCAGTGCAATTGTAATGCTGCTAATTGCAGCTTCTATGTCGATGTCGTGGATAATGTCTTATGAAAATATTCCACAAAGCCTTAGTGAAGTGTTACTAAGTATTAGTGACAACAGTCTAGTCATCTTAATTATCATCAATTTACTACTACTTTTTGTGGGTATCTTTATGGATATGACCCCTGCAGTATTAATCTTTACTCCCATTTTTCTTCCTATTGTAAAAACTTTAGGCATAGATCCAATACAATTTGGAATTATGATGGTTCTCAATCTTTGTATCGGCTTATGTACCCCACCTGTAGGATCTGTACTTTTTGTAGGTATTGGCGTCGCAAATACAAGCATTGAACGTGTAATTAGGCCTTTATTACCCTTGTTTATTGCTATGATTATTGCTTTGCTATTTATCATGCTATTTCCAGCTATTACACTCTGGCTACCCCAAAAATTTGGATTTTAATTTTAGATATCAAGTACGCACAAAAAAAAATTAAGTAGATAATGGATTTAAATAATCGGATTTTAAAAGTCAATGAAAAAGACAATGTGGCAGTTGCTTTAAATGAACTGAGTAAGGGAACGCAAGTTAAGTGTGACGGGGAAACTATTGAATTAAAAACGACAATTCCACAAAAGCATAAATTTGCGTGTAAATCATTGGATGTCAGTGATCCCGTATTCATGTATGGAGTTTTGGTGGGGGAAGCACTCAAACCCATACCTAAAGGGGGACTTTTGAGTACAGAAAATGTCCGGCACAAAACACAAAAAGTAGTAGGTAAAAACGCGCCCTTGAATTGGACACCTCCAGATACTTCAATATGGAAAACAAGAACTTTTAGAGGCTATCATCGTTCAGACGGACAAGTAGGAACAGAAAATATTTGGTTGTTTTTTCCCTTAGTATTTTGCGAAAATAGGAATATTGAAACCTTAAAAAATATTTTTGAAAAGGAATTTAATCCTCCTGAAAAAGAACCTTTACAGGATTTGTTGAGTCAACTAATTAGCGGGAAACTTCCAGAAGCAAGTTCGATCCAAACGCCTCCAATAAAAAGCAAGCCATTTGAAAATATTAAAGTTCGATTTATAACCCATCAAGGAGGGTGTGGGGGTACCCGAGAAGATGCGCAAGCATTGGCAAGGCTGCTAGCGGGATATGTAAATAACCCAAATGTTGCGGGAGCATCAGTATTAAGTCTAGGTTGTCAACATCTAGAAATTGAGATTTTTAAAGCAGCTATATCGAAGCTTCAGCCAAACAGTCAAAAACCCGTTTTAATTTTCGATCAACAAAAAGAAGGTAAAATGGATGCTTTTCTGTCAAAGATTATCAAAAACTCTTTTGAAGAAATCAAAAAAGCAAATAACATACAAAGAAAACCTGCACCCCTCTCAAAACTCAATATAGGACTTGAATGTGGAGGATCTGATGGATTTTCTGGAATTACGGCTAATCCTACTCTGGGTGAAGTATCAGACTTGATTTCTGCTTTAGGTGGGAAAGCGATTTTAGCTGAATTTCCTGAGCTTACCGGTGTAGAGCAAGAATTAGTAAATCGCTGTACTTCAGAAGATCTTGTACAGAAGTTTTTAAATTTGATGAAAGAATATGAAATAGCCGCAGCCCGTGTAGGCTCTGGTTTTGATATGAACCCCTCTCCAGGAAATATAAAAGACGGACTCATCACAGACGCAATGAAGTCTGCTGGGGCAGCAAAAAAGGGGGGGAATGCTCCTATAACCAATGTATTAGATTATACTGAATATGCAAATACTCCAGGAATCTCTCTTTTGTGTACGCCAGGAAATGATGTAGAAAGTACAACCGCCCTAGCAGGTGCTGGCGCCACAGTTATACTTTTTACAACAGGCTTAGGAACCCCTACAGGAAATCCAATAGCACCTGTTATCAAAGTAAGCTCCAATAGTTATTTAGCGAAAAAAATGAACGATCTTATAGATTTTGATTGTGGTACACTGATCACCAAAGAAAAAAGTTTTAAAATCCTATATGAGGAATTAATGGAATACACAATCAAAGTAGCAAGTGGACAAGAAACTCCCAAAGCAGTGCAATTAAAACAATATGATTTTATTCCCTGGAAAAGAGGGGTATCCTTATAATTTGTTTATTATTTAAATTTTTAAATTAATTAGATTTCTTTATTTCAAATCCAAATTACCTAACTCATGAAACTTAAATCCTATTTTATTTTAGTTGTATTTATTACTTTTTATTTCACCAACGCCCAAGAAGAATATGCCCTTTGGGAAAAGAGTATTCCAGGACAGATTAAATCCGATGAAGTTAAAGAATATAATACTGGTGGTAAGGTACAGGAAATATTAAGAGTTCACCAAGTAACGGAACCAACTTTAAAAGCATATTTTCCCTCTAAAGTTAATGCCAATGGTGCTGCAGTGCTTATTTGTCCTGGAGGAGGCTATAAAATACTTGCTATCGATCATGAAGGTTATCAAATTGCTGAATGGCTCAATGGTTTGGGTATCTCAGCATTTGTTTTAAAATATCGTCTACCTGACGATCGCATTATGACTGATAAAAGTGTAGGACCACTTCAAGATGCACAAAAAGCACTTCGTAGTATTCGTAAAAATGCGAAAAAATGGGGTGTCAATCCAAATAAAATTGGGGTAATGGGTTTTTCTGCGGGTGGACATTTGGCAGCTTCACTATCAACACATTACGATGCAAAGGTTTACGAACATGAGGATGAAGTTTCTGCTCGTCCTGACTTTTCCATACTCGTCTATCCCGTGATTTCGTTTCAGGATAATATTACTCATAGAGGGTCGAGAAATAACTTACTGGGAAAATCGGGATCCCAAAAGAAAGTGCATTATTTTTCAAATGAACTCCAAGTTGATAAAAACACACCTCCTACCCTATTAATACACTCAATAGATGATTTAGCAGTTCCAGTTGAAAATAGTTTTGAATACTTAAAACAGCTTAAGGCTTTTTCCGTCCCAGCTGAGATGCATGCTTTTACTGACGGTGGACACGGTTACGGTTTAGGCAGAACTGGCACACATAGCATCTGGAGTAAAAATGCAGAAAATTGGCTTAATTCGATTTTAAACAAATAAACTCATGATTTACAGAAGATTTGGAAGAACAAATTGGCAACTAAGTGAAATAAGCTACGGCATGTGGGGAATGGGAGGATGGAAAGAATCTGATGATATCCAATCCATGGAATCCCTAAATTTAGCGGTAGAAAAAGGAGTAAATTTCTTTGATACCGCATGGGGCTATGGAGAAGGACATAGTGAACGCCTCTTAGGGAAATTACTTCAAAATCATTCTGATATTAAACTCTATACAGCCAGTAAAATACCCCCTAAAAATTTTAAATGGCCAGCCAAACCGCACTATACTTTTGAAGAATCCTATCCAGCAGCTCATATCAGAGCGTATACCGAAAAAACTCTAATAAATATTGGACAAGAACAAATTGACTTGATGCAATTTCATACCTGGGATGACGGATGGACGCATCAGGAAGAATGGCAGCGTGCAATTGAAGACTTAAAAAAAGAAGGTAAAATCGCAGCCATGGGAATCAGCATGAATCGCTGGGAACCCGAAAATGGGATCGTTGTTTTAGAAACCGGTCTTATCGACGCTGTTCAAGTAATCTACAATATCTTTGATCAAGCTCCCAAAGATCGATTGTTTCCCTATTGTGATGCTAACGACATAGCTGTAATAGCCCGTGTTCCATTTGATGAAGGTACACTTACAGGAAATATTACCCGAGAGAGCACCTTCCCGGAAGGAGATTGGAGGGGGACCTATTTTGTTCCTGAGAATCTTAATGCCAGTGCAGACAGAGCGGACCTACTCAGACCCCTAATTCCAAAAGATACTGACATGGCAGCTGTGGCATTACGGTTTATTTTAGAAAATAAATCTGTAGGAACCATTATTCCCGGCATGCGGAAACAAAAAAATGTAATAGCAAACATCAATTGCAGTGACGGAAAACCCATGGATACAGAACTTTATGCTAAACTTAAAACCCATCGTTGGGACAGAAAGCCTACTTCCTGGTCACAATAACACTTCACATTTGACTTCTCTTTTTTCTTAGGTGCTCAAGTTAAAATGCATTAATTTTAGTAAAAGTTTTTAATGCGCTCAAAACTAATCTCAATTCTAAAATTAAAATGTCCTCAATTTAGAAAGGGAAACCTTCTTGTAGGGAATCCATACCGACTATCGCACTTCAACAAGGTCAATGACTCTTGTCCCCACTGTAAACTCAACTTTAAAATTGAGCCTAGTTTTTTTTACGGTTCAATGTATGTTTCCTACGGTTTAAGAGTAGGAATCAGTATTGCGATCTACCTGACACTACTGTTACTAAGTCTTGCAAAAGGCATGATACAAAACTTTATCATCATCACTGTTGGTTTGATCCTACTCATGCCTTATGTCAATGCGCTATCAAAAGTGATCTGGGCAGGTTTTTTCTTTAAATTTCACCCAAAATACGATCAAGACTAAAATTGATGCCAAAATTAAATCAAACCATTATTACTGAAAAAATTGCCACTCTACCTTTCTTGGAGACTAAGGAACGGATTGCAGCAGTACTGAACGACTATCTCAAGCAAAGTAAAAATGGAAAAGAAGTTGTACTTGATCAGCGAACCCCTGAACATATCGCAGAACAACTTCAACTGAATACTATTTTTAAAAATGGCTTTCAGAATGTCAAAAGTTTGGAAGGCTTTGTCAAAACTTATTTAGAACATACCAATCATTTGAGTAATCCGAGGTATATGGGTCATCAGGTAGCAGTTCCCCAAGACCTCTCGGGTGTACCCGATTGGATTCACGGAACAATTAACAACCCAAGCTCACTCTATGAAATGGGTCCAGCAGGAGCAACACTTGAAGGTTTTATGATCAATTGGATGCTTTCCAAACTGAAGTGGTTTAAAGGAGATCATCTATGCGATTTTAGCACCCTGCCCAACAATGGAAGTGGTGTACTTACGCATGGTGGATCTGTGGCTAATTTAACAGCCTTGTCTGCTGCCCGAGCTGACATAGCACCAGAGACATGGACTGAAGGTAATCCTAGCGACCTTGTCGTGATTGGTCCTGCAACAGCACATTATTCTATAGCACGTGCCTTATCCATCATGGGGATGGGTAAAAATGCTTTTGTGCCAGTACCTGTAGACGCTAATGAAGTAATTCTAACCGAGCATTTAGAACCCGTTTTTAAACAAGTGAAGAAAGAAAACAAACGTGTCATGGCGGTTGTAGCCAATGCTTGCGCTACTTCCTCAGGACTATTTGACCCCTTAGATGAGATGGCAGATTTCTGTGAAAAGCATAAATTATGGTTTCATGTCGATGGAGCCCATGGAGCAGTTGCACTTCTCTCTAAAAAAGAAAAAAGTAAAGTTAGTGGTATAGAAAGAGCTGATAGCCTTATCTGGGATGCGCATAAAATGCTACAAGTACCCGCACTTTGCACCGCTGTTCTTTTTAAAAATCAAGAGCATCAATGGAATAACTTTCGTCAAAAAGGAAGCTATGTTTTTCATGAAAATGAAGTAATCGGTATGGACTCCATGCCCTTTACTGTTGAATGTACAAAATCGGCTTTAGGCACCAAGCTGTTTTGGAGCTTTGCACTTCAAGGAGAAGACGCGATGACAGCATTTATAGAGCACAGTTTTCAGCAGGCACGTAATCTTTACAACTACCTCAATAATTTAGAAGACTTTTATTGTCCCTATCCTCCTGAATCCAATATCTTATGCTTTCAATTTCGCCCTGATCAGCTAAGTGATCAAGATCAACTCGCCTTGCGTTATGAATTGATCAATAGCGGTACTTTCTATATTACTTCATGTGTATTTCAAGGAAAACGTTTTTTAAGAACAGTACTGATAAATCCAAATACCAAACAGCAAGACTTTGTGGATCTGGCTAATGCCATTAGCGAAATTGGAGATCAAATACAGTAAAGTGAAAAGTTAAATGTAATTTTATCTCAAAATTTAACCCATGAATATTTTAAACCTTAAATCCATTTTGGCAGAATTATTCAGCGATAGAGGTCTTTCTGAATTTTGGTCCAGTGGTTTTGCATTGATTTTATCGTTGATTTTATTCCTGGTACTAGGACGTATTATTTTCTGGATTACAAGAAAAGTCATTGCTGGTTTTTTTATTAGGTTTGCTAGGCGTACAGCATCTAAATTTGACGATATTCTTATTCAGAATAAAGTCCCAAAAGTCCTTTCCTACCTCCCTGTACTCTTTCTTTACTATGAGACCTTACCGACTCTTTTTACAGAC
>Ga0228638_1000942_pt1 | contig 12476 bp, 3 predicted proteins | sample 48DmetaG_FD_182704 | JGI IMG/M metagenome (GOLD analysis project Ga0228638, IMG submission 182704) | Seawater microbial communities from Monterey Bay, California, United States - 48D | ecosystem: Environmental > Aquatic > Marine > Coastal | place: USA: California | collected 2016-10-31 | reverse complement strand
CCGGCGCGTACCTCTCATCCGCCTCGTACCACGGGTACCCACCGTTCGGCGGGATCGTCGCCGTCGCCCCCGACCCCCCGGTCCCGGGCGCGTTGTTATACTTTGAAAACGCGAGGTCCGAGCTTCGATACTTCGGCATCGCGTCCGTCCGCGTCGTTCTGTGCCGTTTTTCGCGGCCGTTTTTCTCGAGAGATCCAAACCGTTTTTTATCTGACGCGACCGCGCGAGGCGACGTCGCGCGAGTGGATAAGGCGCCCCACCGCGACGCGCGCGCGCGCGACGCGCGCGGAGGCGCCGAAAAGCTAGGACCGCGCTCGAGAATGACGCGCGCGTCGATCTGTCGCGCGGCGCCCGCGCGCGCCGCGCGCGCGGCGCCGCGCGCGCGCGCGAACGCGCGACGTGCGGGACGCATCGCGACGACGACGCGCGCGGCGTCGACGACGGACTTCCCGAGCTTCTTCCCGCCCGAAGTGCGCGAACTCGAGGAACCGGCGGCGATCGCGATGGCGCGGCGGTGCCGATCGGTGTCGGTGGACGTCCCGGGGCGGGCGAAGGCGGTGCTGACGTCGTGCGCGGGCGACGCGGGGCCGGCGGGGAGCGACGCGGCGCCGTTCGTGCTGCTGCACGGATTCGATTCGTCGTGTTTGGAGTACAGAAGGTTGTTTCCGAAGCTCGCGGCGAAGGCGGAGACGTGGGCGGTCGATTTGTTGGGCTGGGGGTTCACGGACGCGCAGGATGGAGGGATCGGGGATTACTCGCCCGAGGCGAAGCGAGCGCACTTGTACGCGTTTTGGAAGGCGAACGTCGGGCGGCCGATGGTGCTGTGCGGTGCCTCGCTCGGGGGAGCCGCGGCGATAGATTTCGCGACGAATCATCCGGAGGCGGTCGAAAAGCTCGTGTTGATCGACGCGCAAGGTTTCATCGAAGGTCTCGGGCCGATGGGCGCGTTGCCGCGGCCGGTGGCGAAGATGGGCGTGAACATTTTGCGCACGACGGCTTTGCGCAACGCGGCGAATCAAATGGCGTATTACGACAAAGCGACGTTCGCTACCGATGATGCGCTTCGCGTCGGGCGCTTGCACACGTTTGCGCCGCAGTGGTGCGACGCGACTTTGTCGTTCATGCAATCCGGCGGGTTCAAGGTGAGAAACTCCATCGCGAAGGTGCCGATGGAGACGCTCGTGTTGTGGGGTCGTGAAGACAAAATCTTGGAGCCCAGCTATGCTGAAAAGTTCATGAAGGAGCTACCGAACGCACGATTGGTGTGGGTCGAAAAGTGCGGGCACGTCGCGCACTTGGAGCAACCCGATTTCATGTGCCAGACGCTTTGGGATTTCGCGGGAAAGACGAGCGCGGCGACGGCGTAGAACTGAAATTTCCATAAATTGCGTTGAAATATATATTGCATCAGATCGTTAGTGCATAAACGCTTTTCTTATTCGAATTAAAGTCGAATTAAACGACTTGCAACGGCATCGTCGTTTGCGGCTCGCCGACGAGGATAAAGCTCACGGTGTATACCGGAGCGGCGCCGATCGGCACTTGCAGCGCGCCTCCAAACATCGACATTCCGGGCATTGCGTACATTTTCCCCAGGAAAACGCCCGGGTAAATCGGTCGCAACTCATCGCGGAAGTACGTAAAGTCGTGATTGAACGAGCTGTAATCGACGACGACAGCGTTCGTGCCCGGCTGAAAGTTGGAAGAACTGATTTCGGCTCGGCCCGGGTAGAGTTCGATTGGCTCCGCCAGTCGTGGGAAGACGCTGTTCAGTAAGGTGCCGTAATTCAACTGAATCAGATTCCTTACTGACGAAGGATCGATTTGATCAAAGACTTTGCCGCGCCAGCTGTCGAAATTGAACGTTCTACGAACGCCGTACGCGCGGGCGATCGCTTCGTACGTCCCGGTACCGAGGATACACCCCTCGTAGCGACCTCGAGGAATTTCTGTGCCGGAAAAGTCCGCGGCTTGCCAGTACGCGTCGTCCATCGCCGTGTCGTCGAGATTCGCGCGCAAGAAATCAGAGCCACACACATCGCTTTCGACAAATTTACTCACGTTCAACGAGTTGTATCCAAACTGGCCGTCGTCATCGACGTACGAATACAGATTTTGGGCAAAGGATGAGTTCCAGCTCGTCGGCGCGAGCGCCGCTCTCGCGCTTTGATCTGACTGGCGCTCGACCGTGGCTGTCAAATTGAACCGCAAGAGCTCAGAAAAGAAAAAAGTCGTGGCGCGATTCACCACGCGCTCGACGAACGTCGTCGGCCCGAAGAGAGTGTTATCGGTCGCAAAGTCCAGAAAGTAATCTAGCACGGGCGTCGACGTTTCCTCGCCGCTTTGTCGCGCGAGAATCCAATCCAACACTGGCGTCGCAGTTTCCTCACCGCTTTGTCGCGCGAGAATCCAATCCAACACTGGTGTACCGTCGCCCTGAGATCCCAAGAGCTTTCGTCGAGCGATCGCGCTGGTGTACTCCGAATCCGACGTCCGGTCGTCGAGCGTCCTCGCGCTCGCCGCTGTCGCGCAGCCAAGCGCCGCCAAAACCAGCAGCGCCGTCCCCGCCTTCTTCATCGCACATCGCGCGCCCTTCACGAATCGCACGTTCACGAAGAATTTTCGCGTCATTTTCCGTCGCGTTCGTCTCGCGTTCGTCGTGCGCGTCGCGTAATGCCGCCGCCTCGAAACGCTCAATGTGACGGTTAAAATCCATTCGCCTCGAAACGCGCGACTTCGCGCCTCGAAACCATCGACGGTGGCGTCGCGCGTCCGAGTCGACGCGCGGCGCGCGAGCGCATTCGCACTCCATGTCCGCGTCGCCCGCGTCGCTCGTCGCTCTCGCGCGTCGCGTCGCGCAGTGGCGCGCCGTCGACGATGACGCGCGTGGCGGCGGCGTCGTCGCGCGCGCGAATCCCAAGGCGTCGCGCCGCGCGCGCCAGCGGAGAGAACCGAACGAAAGCCACCCGAAACGCAAGTACACGATCGAGGAGCGTTTGAAGCACAAGGGCGTGGACGTCGAGCGGGCGCGGATGGGCGGCGCGCGGGACCGGGACGACGCCGGCGGCGGGGCGGCGTCGAGCGCGGTGGTTTCGACGAGTGGAGACGTCCCGAAGGGCGAAGACGTGTGCGAACGCGTGGCGGAGTTGGCGTTCAGGCAAGACGCCGAGGGGTGGCCGGCGCAAAAGACGGAGGCGTGGGCGTTCGCGCGGGCGAGCGCGTTGACGGCGAGCGACGTCGGGCGAGTGTTGAGCGGCGACGGCGCGAAAGTCTTGATGCGCAAACAGCGCACGCGAGCCGCGGAGCAGGCGTTAGAGCGCGACCGTGCGACTTCGGCTTTGGTGCGAGAGGTAACAGAGGCGCCGGTGGCGACGGGGTCGTCGAAAAAGGAAAGGAAAGGGAAGGGCGGAGGTACGTCTCCCGCGATTCGACACGGTAACGAATTTGAATCCGAAGCCTTGGCGCACTACGAAGCCGTATTTGGGACAAAGTGCCTGGAATTCGGACTCAAAATACATGACGTGCACTACTGGCTCGGCGCTTCGCCCGATGGCGTGCATCCCAGCGGTCGCATCGTCGAGATAAAATGTCCGTACTCTCGACCAATCATCGCGCGTCGGCGCGCGATGGAGCACTATGCCCAAATTCAAACCTTGTTGGAAGTCTTCGACCTCGATTATTGCGACTTTGTGCAGTACAAGCCCGCGGGACGCGGCAAAGGCCGTTCGGGCGACCCTGACGCTCCGGAATTCCTCTGCGAAACCATCGCTCGAGACGCCGAGTGGTGGTCGACGCACTTCGACGAGCTCCAAACTTTCGCCGCGAGCCTTCCTTCGCCCTAGCGCGCTGTGCACGCATGTAAACATTTATTGGTTTCTCGCCGCACTCCGGACGTCGAGCGCGCTCGTCGACGCGCGCGCATTCATCCGCGCGTCGTCGCGCGCGCAAAAATTTGAAATTTCCCACAGCTCGAGCCGTCCCGTCGTGCCCATCGCGCCGTCGCCAAACCGCGCCTCGCGCCCGGGGCGTCATCCGCTCGCCATGGATTGGGCGTGTCTAAACGACGCCTCGCAACCCCCCGACGACGTCGAACGCCTCGCGCGTCGCACGGCGGAGGCGGAAGAGTCGCGATTGATTTCCTCGTACGAACACGCCGTGCGGAGAGCCGCGTCCGGAAACGCGCACGAAGCGATCGAGAGCCTGCGCGCGGTGCTCGCGCACGCGCTGACGAATCGCGAGGACGTCTCCGCGCGATTGCTCCGGGTGAAGTTTCTGTCGCTGAAAAATCTCGGGCGATTGCTGGATGAACGCGGGACGGCGGCGAGCGAAGACGACGAGGCGGCGCGAACGGATCGAGAGGAGGCGGTGCGGTGCTACGCGAGCGCGGTAGAGATAGACGACACGGATGCGTTGGTGTGGGGAAGATTGGGACGCGCGGCGGTGGCGGTGGGCTCGATGGCGGTGGCGAGGATGGCTTACGAGAGAGCGGTGAGCGCGAGCCCGCGGAATCAGCTGTTTTTGGAAGACTTGAGCGAAGTGTGCCTGAGCGCGGGGGATTTTGAAACAGCCAAGGCGTTGGCCGGGGCGGTGATGGAGATTGACCCTGGAAATGCGCGCGCGCGAGCGATGAAACGCGCGCCGGAGGCGCTGGAACCGACTCGGGCGATGAAGGTGGCGAGAGAAAGAGCGGCGTCGGCGGCGTCGACGAGGGATGAGGGAGAAATCGCGATTCGGTTGAGCGCGGACATGGACAAGAATTGGGGGGTGATAACCGCATTATTAGCGCGCCTCGGTGGTGCTCCGACTCCGGAATCGATCACGAGGAGCGGCAAAGCGAAGGATGCCGCTGAGCCCGAGACGCCCGCTGAGGCGGAGAATGCCGACGCACCGGCTACACCGACGCAGTCAAAAGAGGTGGACGTGGTGCCAGGATCGGCAACGGCAGACGACGAGGATGTTTCGGAAGATGATGTGATTTCTTCTTCATTCGCAAAGTATATGCGCCACGTGCGAGACGTCCACATCCCGAGAGATGTGATAGGGAGAAAGGTTCGATTCGTGTTTGATTCGCCGTCTTCGATGCCGATGGAATTAGGAACGACTGATGTCGTCGATCTGACGGACAAAGACGTTTTGACACAACCATCTGTGGACACGCCATCTACATCCCAGCCGGTGAGCGAAGTGAGTGCAAGCCAAGCCAACAAAACGCCCTCCAAGGCGGCTGCAAAGGCCAAGGCGGCTGCAAAGGCGCAGAAAGATGTCGCTACAATTCGGAAATCGCGACGTCAACTGGAATTAGACGAGAAAAAAGCGCTCGAAGACGAAAAGATGCGCATTATCGCCGAACAGGAAGCCATTCAAAAAGCGCTAGAAAAGGAGGAGAAGAGAAAAGCTGCCGAGGCAAAGGAATGGAAACCGGAATCGAACATCTCTCGCGCTCTGTTGAATTTGATAGGCGCTGAAGACCCAGTCGTGTCAGCGGTAAAAAAAGCAACTACCGACGTCGCGGGTGCCAGAGATCGTGCGAATACCATCAAAAAGCAACATCAGAGAGAATTGAAGGAGGCAGCTGCGAAGAGGGCGAAAGAGGAGCGTGAAATGAAGACGCATAAGCGAGTTTCTTCATTCGTTAACGCCATTGACGATGTGCATGCAGGCGCCGCGCACATCGCTTGGCGATTCTTATCTACAACAGCTGCTCGCTGGCGACCGGACACTGAAGATGATTGCTCGCCACCTCCTTGGTCGATCATTTACCTGTATCACATCTTTGGCGTTGGACAGGGAGACGAGCTCGCGCCCGTGGCGCGAATATTGTTGTGCATCGCTGACACCGCAATTCTTGCGGCGCGCGAATGTGCGCTTGGACATCCGGGGCGCACGTACTTCAGAAACATGGCAGTCGGGTTGTTAGACGAGGTATCTTTAGTGATGAACCGTGATCCGAAACAAGACTTTCACGCAGAGAGCCTGTTCTTACGTCATAAGCTTGTGGATCTAGATGGCGAAGATCGAAGTGTGAGCATGTTCTACCTTGAACGGGCGCAAGAAGTTGCTCCGGATGATGCAGATCTCCCGCCGGCACCTGCCTCAATCGAAGATGCCGCACCCGCACGTTTCAGTAAGCAGTCATTACGTGCCGCGATGGACGCAATGAAGGTGAAGGAAGTTGTCATTGGCGCCGCGGCGAGATTTGCCAAGGGGCAGACTACCGAAGTAGTATCAACGTTGACACCTCTACTCTTACCCGATGAAGATCAGGAAGAATCGACCGATAATTTGGACGCGCTTTGCTTGACGCAATCAGAAAAGCAAAATGCACTTAAGGTGCTCGCGGCGGCGGCGAAAAGGCAAGGTCCATCGTGTGTCGTTATTCAGATAAAAGCTCTCAAGATGGCTTACGACTTGGACGTAACGAAACATCACTCGATGCTGAGACTCATCGCTGAGGCACTGGAATCCACCGACCGCGCACACACAAAGCAAGCGCTCGAAGTCGTTGAATCTATGGGATTAGCGGCGATCGCGGCGTCGCTGTTTGAGGCGCATTACACCGAGTTCGCGATGGCACCTGGAGTGAAGAAGAAAAACAAAGCTTCGCGTTATGCTGCCGCAAGCTTGGAGGCTTCAGCACTACTAATCTCCGCTATCCAGCGAGCTTCAAAGCCAAAAGATTTGGAACTCATTGAGTTGCATGAGAAACTTCATGATCGCCTCGCGGACTGTCGATGCTGTTGCGGCGACTATCGGAAAGGAGTGTTTCTGAAGTCGTCTCTTGTCCAGTTGGCCAAATGCAGAAATCGTATTACAAAGGCGCGAGATCAACGACACGCTACTGAACCCACAAAAAAGCGGACAACGAAAGTCACCATCGAAAACCGTAGCAAGGACACTTCCGATAAGGTGAAAAGGAAAAAGAAGGTGGATGCGGATGATGAGGGTGAATTCCGCCGACGTGTGCGTCGTCAGCGTAGCAGCATCAGTAGCATCGAAGACGACGATAGAACACCGCAAGACAAGGCTGATCGTAAACTTCTAGATCGGTTGGATAAACTCATAATCCAGCTGTGTCACTGCGTGTATGGATTTACATTGGATCAGCCCACTCGGAATTGCCGAGAAGAATATGGCGCATGTACGACCACACTTCATATTTCGAACGAAATGGAAGCCGCCAACCTTTGGTTGGCCATTCAACCTTACGCCATGGTGAACAAGGAAAGTATTCCCAGCGCCGTCATTGAGGAGATCCGCAAGAAAATATCCGATCCACCGAAGACCGAGCAAGCTACACTTATCGAGAAGTACTTGTCCACAGGCTCAGACGACCTTGCGTGCTCGTCTATCGCAAACTTTGGAGAGATAACCGAGCAAGATCGACAGCTCGCTCGAGAGCTAATCAGCACGCCGACCGCAGATGAAGTCATCGTTGCTCGACAAGGAGGCTCGACTCCGAAGAACGGCCCCAGCGCGCCGCCGACTCCGGTTGTCACTACAGACGTCATGCATTATCTCACGAGTACTCCAACTACAGACCGTGCGCTTCGCACCGTTCAATCCGATGAGAAAATTTCGTTGTTTGCGAGCTTTTACAAAACTTTCTTGCAATTTTGTGCAGACATGGACGTTGTTGCGCTCGAAACATTGCTCGAGGACGAACAAACAGATTATGATCAACTTCATGCGTTGCTTGGAAGTGTTGCATCGTCGACTCCCACGGCGCAGCAATCTGCTGTGGCGGCCAAGAGCGAGGAGGTGACGAAGCTGTACAAGTTTGACGTCGAGTACAATCCCACGCGCCCGCAAAGTTGGATCGCGCTGGCCGATCACCTGGATAACATCAAAGATATCGTTCTTAACGATGCCGCCAAAATCTTGGCAGTCGGCACCTTCCGCGCGTCTCCAATGTTGACAATGCTTCAGTCGACGCAGCTGGCGATTCGACGGGCGTTGATTGCGGCGGAAGAGGCTTTAACAATGACTCATTATCCTGGACACCCGGAGACGGAGTGGGTGCGGTCACAAATTTACGAGCGCCTCGGCCAAACTGCGTACGAGCTCGTACAGGATGCTCCACCAATATACGACTCTCGCAAGTTTGCTTTGGTCAAAACTACTCCTACGTACGCATCCACGCTTGCGTTGTGCAAACAAGCGTTCACGAAAGCTTCCGAAGCTTATCCCGACAATTGGATATACCCCCACTACCTGGCGAAGATCGCGAAAAAAGATGGCCAACCTTTATCACACGTTCTCGAAACCCACGCACAGGCGCTCGCGATAAAGCCGGGCTGTTTGGAAGCAATCTATCAAGTGACGAATATTCGTTTGCACATGCTCTTGTCCATCGAGGTTAGCGGAAGAAAGAAGATGACTCCAGAGTCACAAGCAATCACGCTTTGCGTACTCAAGCAACCGTTTAACCCAGGAGACATGCAAAATAGTTGGATCGGTGCATATCGAGATTGCATCGTAGCGTTGCTCTTCATCAACAAGAATTATCCCAAGTTCCACAAGGCGAGCTATCGTCTTGCGTGGGCTCGCTTGAAAAAGTCTCCGGGAGAACTCGGGCACTGTCAAAAAGCTTTGGAGTACCTGAACCCTCTATTCAAAAGTCCTCGGACTGGAACGTTCAAGATTTTCATGACTGAAATCGATGACACAAATTTGGGCATCAAGACTCCCGTGGAGACGGTCGACGGAAATATTGCGTATGAGTGCGGTATCAGCGAATCTCGACGACGCTTCATAGCGAACGTTCGCCGTACGCTTCGCTTGTACTTGACGTTGCTTTACACAAACGAGGACATGGGTACACTTGCGGCGGTAGTTTCTTACATCACGGACTATTCCAAAACCGCCACGAAAACGCGTCTGCCAATCATCGCGAACTCACAAGACGTGCGCTTCTTTGCTTTCGGACTTTTGTTGCGAGCCCTTGCGGCAAGGCTCTCGGTTGTGGGTCGAAGAATTCAAGAATCATTGCAGAAAGAACAAGCGTCCATGCTCGCTGGAAAAGAAGGCGCGAATACAGAAGCGGGTACGCCACAAGCGGCGTCGGTCGCATCGACCAAACTAGATGTGTACCTCGAACAAGCGTACAATGTTTGGTTTGACTTCGCGGTTCCCGCTCGAGGAAATATGTTGTCTTGGGAGCAAAATGTCGACGAGGCTTTCACACAACTTGAAGTCGAGGAAAGCCGCACCGACGAAGGCCCTGATCTCGTCAAGGAACCTTACAAGACGGCGTTCAGTAGCGCGAGCAAGTTCACGAAGTCATCACCAGAGATGAATTTCGAACAGTACGCTCTCGAGTGCATAACCGACTTGGAAGCCAAATCTGACTTGAATACGCTCGCCGCACGGCTATCCCTCTGTCAAAAACGTTTCAGGGAAATCGAACCTGAAGCCGACGCGCAAGTGAAAGAATCAGGCATGAATCGTTTGAAGATTCTTGGTAACGCGTTGAAGGATGCGTTCATCAGATGCTCTGCGCCGACGATTGAACTCTTGGCAAAAGGGGAAATCAAGTTATGCCCGGGTGGTTTAGAAAACGTCGAAGAAGAGACCTCGAAGAAGGACAACGATGCTGTCGTCGACGAAGCGAAAGAAGGTACCGAGGCTGTGAATTCGCCGCAAAAGTCTACGCCAACCAACTTCACCGAAATCGTCCTCGTCACTGCGCGGCGTCTTCATGTGGTAACGAAGACAGAATCTACGGCACGACTGTACGAGTTCGCTGTCCAACGACGCAATTCATTGCAAGCTCTGATCGATGCGATTGATTCTGGTAGCACACCAACGGACATGGAAGACCCGAGCGTGCCTGTCGTCGCTAAACTTCACGCGGAAGTCACCAAGCTAACGGCAAAAATTGCCGAGCTGAAAACAAAGCACAGCAATTTGGTCGAAAGCGCGCTCGTCGCCGAAGGCCAGACGACCGATCCAGAACAACTAAAGCTCGTCAAGGAAACGTACGAGGAGCTCACCACTACGATTGTTCGATGTGAGAAACTCAAGGCGGATCACGCCTGTGAAGTGGTCAATTACCGCAAAGAGACGAGCCAGCTCGCGGATGAAATGGGCAAGCGCGACATTGGCAACGCTGATTCGACAGAATACATCCTGCGCGTGATGAGCGCCGTGCTCCAACGTGAAGTGACCGATATCGATGAAGCCGAACGCGAAGCCGAAATCGCCATCGGAGAGCTGAGAAGGTTGCGTTCGGACGTCGCGAAAACGAAACGCGCGAAAGTCGGTCGCGGTCGCTCAAAAAAATCCGCGGCGACAAACGCGACGGAAGCCGTCGCCGACGCCGACGCCGACGCCGACGCCGACGTCGAACCTCGCCAAGAGCTCGAGCCCCCTCGGCCCGAGCCCGAGCCCACCTCTGACGTCACCATGCTCGTCGCCGACGCCGTCGCCGACGCCGTCGCCGACGTCTGAGGTCCCCGTTGTAAAAACATCCCCACTCGCCCACTCGGGCGCATGCGAACGACCACCTCTCTGTTCGCGCAACGTTTGACCCTCATCAGTGGCCTACGCGCGTTCACCACCACGCGCTCCGCGCCCCGTCGCGCGCTCCACGCGTCGTCGTCGTCGATCGTTTTCGCCGCTCGCGCGACCCCGGACGCGAATCGCGACATGTTTCGCGACGGTCCCGACGCCGGTGGGCGCGGACAACCGCGCAAGCGCCCTCGAGGCGGTCGAGGCAACGGCGGCGCGCCCCGTCCGCGCAGCGATGGCGCTCGAACGCACGTGAACGATCGACTCGAGAAGCCGTGGGAAGGTCAGGACGACGCGCCGAGATCGAGCGCGCCGCCACCGCGACCGAATTTGATGAAAAACACGCACGGAGGCGCGCTCGCGCAGGCGCAGATCGTGGAAGTCGCGACGGGGAACGCGCCGAGCACGACGGCGGCGTTCGCGAACATGGGACTCACGGAGGCGTCGATGCGAGCGATTCACGAGGTGATGGGATTCACGCACGCGACGGCGGTGCAAGATTCGACGCTGCCGCACATCATGCGAGGATTGGATGTGCTCGCGCGCGCGAAGACGGGAAGCGGGAAAACGGTTGGATTTTTGTTGCCGGCGATCGAACGGTTGGCAAAACAAGGAGCGCCGCGAAAGGGGGACGTGTCGTGCCTGGTAATTTCGCCGACGAGAGAGTTGGCGTCGCAAATCGGCGAGGAGGCGAAGAGTTTGTTGACGTATCATCCGTTCAATTGCCAGGTTGTCTTCGGTGGGACGAACATTAACAGCGAACGAAAGCGATTGACGTCGCAAGGGGTTGAATTTTTGGTCGCTACTCCCGGACGGTTGATCGATCACTTTGAGTCGAGCAACTTGGCGCGCGCGTGCCAAAACCTCGACGTCTTGGTGCTCGACGAGGCGGATCAGCTTCTCGACATGGGTTTCCGACCGAGCTTGGAAAAAATTTTGTCTTATTTGCCTACGCAGCGACAGACGTTGTTGTTCTCCGCCACGGTGCCGAAAACGGTGCATCAAATCGCTGCCAACGCTTTGCGACCGGGTCATCAGTACATCGACTGCGTCGGCGACGACGCACCGGCGACGAATTTGCAAGTTAAGCAATCGCTCATCGTCGCCTCGTTTCACGACCACTTGACGCTGATGACGCAAGCTATTGAAGAACATCAGGCGGAGGAACCAAATCACAAGATCATGGTATTCTTTCCGACCGCTCGTTCGACGCAACTCGCGTCAGAAATGTTCGAGGCGTGCGGGAAACCCGTCTTTGAGATTCACAGCCGCAAGTCTCAGGCTGTTCGTACGAAGGCGGCGGATAAGTTCCGCGAAGCCCGCGCGGCGGTCATGATGTCTTCTGATGTCACCGCACGCGGTATGGACTTTCCAGACGTGACGATGGTTATTCAAATCGGTGTTCCGTCTGCTCGCGAGCAATACATTCATCGTCTTGGTCGAACCGGGCGCGCAGGCAAGACGGGCAAAGGCTTGCTCATGCTCGATCCCGCGGAGAAGTTTTTCCTCAACGGCGTTCGTGACTTACCCATCGAAGTCTTAAACCCTGCGATTGATTCTCAAGTCGACCAGCGCGTGCGCAAGGCCATCAGCAGAATCAATCCGGATACCAAGGCGCAAGCATACAGCGCATGGTTGGGCTTTTACAACGGCTCGAGCGGAAAGATGAAGTGGAGCAAGGACGATTTGATCTTTGCAGCCAACAACTACGCCTTGGAGACCTTGCAGTGCGAAAGTTTGCCCGGTCTTTTGAAGAAGACTGTGGGTAAGATGGGTCTCAAGGGGTTCACCGCGAACTTGAACATTGTCTCCGAGTTGGGCGGCGGCGGCGGCGGCGGTCGCGGCGGCGGCGGCGGCGGTCGTGGCGGCGGTGGCGGCGGTCGCGGTGGCGGCGGCTTCGGTGGTGACCGCGGCAGTGGTGGATTCGGCGGTGGTGGCGGTGGTCGCGGTGGTCGCGGCGGTGGTCG
>Ga0228638_1000933_pt1 | contig 12553 bp, 8 predicted proteins | sample 48DmetaG_FD_182704 | JGI IMG/M metagenome (GOLD analysis project Ga0228638, IMG submission 182704) | Seawater microbial communities from Monterey Bay, California, United States - 48D | ecosystem: Environmental > Aquatic > Marine > Coastal | place: USA: California | collected 2016-10-31 | reverse complement strand
ATGTGATGATTGGGAGCGTCCATGCAGCCTCGCAAAGTCTACCTTCGCAACATCCAAGTTTTGTGCCTATTGACCGTATTTATTGCTGCCAGTTTTGCTGGCTGTCTTTCAAACACCGTCAGTTTCCCAAAGTGTGAAGACAAGGATAATTGCCTTACCATTGCATTTGAGGCAAAGGAAGAATATCGTAACACTGAAGAGAATCCCCAAGAGTTTGCCGACCGTATTTCTGAACTCATCGGTATGGATGTAGAAATCTATCCAGTAACCGGTGCAGCTGGAACTATCACTGCATTGAAGTATGGCCACGCTGATATCGGGTTCCTGGATGGCGGTGCAGCTTGGTTGAGTTGGCAAACATCTGGCTTAGAAGTACTTGCAGCTGAGCAGAAAGCAGACGGGCGCCCATTTTACAACGCTATCGCTTGGGTCCACAAAGATTCTGATATGGCCAAAGCAGACCTCGATAATAATGACTCTACAGACCCGTACGCACTGATGGCCGGAAAGGTTTCCTGCCATACCTCTGCTCTTGGGAGTTCAGGCATGCTTTTGCCAATGGGTTTTCTCATTACCAACGAATATGTTGAGGTAGTCGGTGATCCGAATGAGATTGATTCACTTACCGATACAGTCAGAAATCATTTTTCAGATGATTCAAGTATTCCAAACAGCGGAACGAAGTATCACAAATATATTGGCTCACTACGTTGCTTAGCAGAACATGAAGAAGGAACTGCAATGGATTACATTTCCTTTGCAAAGGACCCCACTGTTCCAGATTATTGTGGAGAGGATCCTGAGGATTGGTGTTTTGACGGAGATTTCACTTCGACCTCAGATTTCCACGGAATAAATTACACCGGAATAGAGAATGGAGAAGGTTTTGGCCGTGCTCCAAGCCACACTGTAATGTACAACCCCGAGTACTTTTCAGCGGAAAAAGTTGCTATGCTCCGTGATGCACTGGCAAATATGAGCAAGCTAGTGTCTGAAGGTGGCTCACAAAGTGATCTAGACATATTGGATGCAGTGTTCAGCACGCCGGGTTTTACGGTCATTGGTACTGAAGACCACCTAGGAACCTATGGAACGAACATCGAAAATGTTCCAGGAATCAAAGCATACTTTGAGGAAAAGTACGATTGAGACAGCAAGAGAGGTTTTTGAGTGAGGAAAAAAGCATCTTTTTTTGTTTTACTCTTTACGATAAGTTTAGCCAGCGGATGCTTTTCTGAGCCAGAAGAAGTGAAACGATATTCTTGGCCAGAGAATGTCGACCTAGGATGCACTGAAGGTACAAATGGTACGATTATTTGCCAGGAATATCTCACCGGGTTTCAAACACCAGTAAAGGTGCTTCATCATCCTGTTTTAGAGGAAATTTGGATTGTTGACCTTAACGGGAAAATACACAGTTGGGACAACTCCAATTTGAATTTGGTTGGCAATATCTCAGACAACATTAGTAATTGTCATAATGAGCAGGGATTGTTAGGAATGGATTTCACAGATAACTTCTCGACCTCAAGTACAGTCTTGCTTTCGTATATCGAGTCGGGGCCTTGTAGAACAGATTATGCTGCAAGTCTTGTTGTTGCAGAGGGTAAAATTGTCAACGGTACGCTTGATAACTCCAGTCTTACCGTGCTCTATGAAGTCGAACAGCCTTATCGTAATCACAACGGCGGGTCTCTACTCTCCCTTGGAGAGAACCTATACCTTTGGGGCATAGGAGATGGAGGCTCATCGCTTGATCCCCTTGGAAATGGACAAAACAAGAGCAACATGTACGGTACAATTTCACTGTTCAAGCATAACGGTGGTTCGATTGAACCGGTTCATTACGATGAAAACAATGAACTGACTTATGTTTTGCATTACGGTCTTCGAAATCCTTGGAAGTTTGATGTCGACCCATCAGGTGGGTTGTGGATTGCCGATGTTGGACAATATTGTTTCGAGGAGGTAAATTTCATCCCAAATTGGAATCATTCATCCAATTTCGGTTGGTCCATTACAGAAGGACTCCATGAGTTTGACGCTGATGATGATGAATGTAAGGATGAAGAACATGATTTGTACCAAGAAGCAAACAGCAACATCACACTACCAGTCTATGAATACGACCACTCAAACGGTTATTGCTCAATCAGTGGAGGAGAATACATCGATTGGCGAGTAGATGATTTGAACAACACGTACCTCTTTGGAGATTTTTGCTCGGGTCATGTGTGGATTTACGACCAAGATAATCAAACTTCAAGTGTGGAGACAGTCGTGGAAACCGGCCTTCTGCTGGTAGGTTTTGGTCAAGGGCTCGACGGAGAAATTCTCTTGCTTACATGGAGTGGCTCCATTTATTCACTGTCTTTTGTGTAGATTACATTCTTACTGCTTACTTTCGGATGCAGTAAACTTCACCCATGTGTTCTTCGTTTGAAATATCATTACTGCAAGAAGGGCACACAGAATTTGGAATGCAGCAAACAAGATATTCCAAGTAAGATTGTATATCAATCTTGGAAATTCTGGAGAAAAGGCGTACATGTTCAGGCACCCGAGAATAAGGAGCAATTGTCCAATTACATACGGTTTAACAGAAACATTTTGCTCACAAAATTGATAGAAAAGAGCACTAGAAATCAACACTAAGGGTAAAACAATCATCAACGTCATCCAACCTGTGGATGGATTAATTCTCGAACCAACATATCCCCCACGGACCATGACTACACCCGGGTCGAGTTCTCTAGGATGTGGGCAAATTCCTTCGATGCAAGTTTGTAATCCATTAACCTGGCCTAGAGATGTCCACCACAGAATCCAAACGGCCCACGGAATAATGGTCAGTGCTACATACATGCGAGTGTTTGATTGGAATGGAGTTTCTGGATTCTTGAACAACACTTGAATCAGTGTCGGCAAGATAGAAAGTAGAACGAGTGTAATCATCCCAGTCCATGTACCCCATGTCAAAATGGTAAATCCTGCAAGTAGAGAGAGGAAACATTGTTTTGAGAGAGCATTATTCATTTTTGCTCGGGGGTTCAAAACTACAAGGACAAGGCACGCTAGTGAAACGGCGAGAAACAATCTGTCGATATTTGTTGAACCTAAAATCTGCACAGTCAAGCTGAGAACGAGCCAAGAACTGGTTTGTGCCCATCGGGTTAGGCTCCATCTTTTATGGATTGAGAACACACACACCATCGAACCTAAGGCGATGATTAGAATGGAAAAAAACCATGTTTCTAATGAATCTGACCATCCGGCACGTGCTAATTCGAGCAGCCAATGAGCATTGAAAATCCGGCGGTGAACTGAGATTAAAGCTACAAATATCAGTAAACTAAGGCTTAGCAAGGGTACAAATGTAGAGTTTGATTTTTTCTTGTCATATGCTTTTGCTGTCAGCTTTAGGACGATGAAAAACAAAGGGATGAGTGCAAACCAAAGTCGCAGGCTTGCAAAACTGACCGCTGCTAAAAAGAACAGTACAGGGGCGCCTTCACCCCCTTCCTTGGTTTCGGAATAGTTCGTAAGTCCAAACACATCGAGACATGCTACGGCGATCCATAAGAATGAACTTATTGAGGTCGCTGTTGAGAAATCCAATGTGAATAAAAAAATGAATAGAAACAAAAGAAGCCAATATTGAGGTCTTGAAAACGCCGAAAAGGGGACATGATAACCGTATAAAGCATCGACCTCCTTAGAATTCTCTCGCGCCTTTAGGAAGGGCCATGAAACCAATCCTACCGCAAAGACTCCACCCATGAAACGAGGAACCATCGGATATGAAGACAGGTTCACATGACTCCACAATGAGAACCCTATAACTCCACAGAAAAGAACTGCATCAAATTGAGGTTTTCTTTTTCGAAAGGAGTGAACACCTAGCAGACTCATTGAGAGAAATACCATTGAACCCCAAGCTAACAATGAAAGGTTCTGGTCAAAATTTCGAACAAATGTGGAATCGGAACTTACTGAATCCCAATCAATAAAATCTTGAGAAAGAGGCTGGAATTCTTTTCCATATTCGTCTTGATAGAACTCATTTCTCTTGACAGCTGCATCCCAGTTCCACTGGTCTAAAATTGCTTTTTGTTCCCCATCAAGATTGAAGATAATTAGAGGTATTTTCCCATCGAGTTGAACTGGGAAGGGAAGTTCCAAAATCGTTGCCATCAAAGCAGGAACGTCTCTTTGATGAACATCAATTCGCGCAGATAACGAAACATCAGGTCCAGTAATCAGAGCAGAAACTTCTCGAGTAACTTGTTCTGCTGAACCGTGAGAACCACTGTCAGTCATCCCATGGTCAGCAGTAATAACGACGGTCCAATTCTCAGGGACGTGATTAAGAATTCTTACCATCGCTTTATCTAAATCTTCAATTTTGTCACTGTATTCTTGGCTCTTTATACCCCATTTATGGCCTACTTTGTCTGGTCCTGAAAAGTGAGCGGCAATGACATTTTTCTCGCCTTCATCCAGCCATCTGAGCAACTCCAGTTCAGTATCCTCATCTCCTTCGTAAAAGTCCCCGTGGCCTTTGAACGTATCAATAAAATCAATTTCTGGATAATCTGCATACAGGTTTCCCATGACATAACTACCAATCATTCCCACTGAATAACGAGGGTCATGGTGACTTAACAGCCAAGGATCTGTGCCGCCAGGGTGCCCGAGGTTGAAATTTTTCAACCCATCAACTGGATTGTTGGGTACTCCAGTCATCAGTTCACTGATGCATGTTGCTGATAGTGTGAGTGGGCCAGTAGTAATTTCAAGCACTGCCGCATTCTTCATACTGCTGTGCATGGCGGGAAAATGTTCTCTGTTCGAGAGAAAATCTCTCCCAACCCCATCGAGAATAACCAAGAGAAACCCTTCACTCTGCATGTCGACATGTGATGGGTACTGAATGACTCCTTCGGGATTTTCTGCATCGGATAGGATATACGGCGCTGTGATGAATGCTGGAATGAGAAGCAGCACTGCCAGAGCAAAGACATATGTTCTTTGACGGAACATTGCTCTTGGGAATAGCAAGGCAGTTTTTTCTTGACTCATGTCAGTCACATCACCGGTTTTTGGTCTGTGGGTAGCGATAAGGTGTTTAGTTTTAGGGTCTCCTAAAAAAGACTTGCAAATCCGATTTGAATTCCCAATTCTTGGTTGATTCTCTCAATGAGTTTATCACGAGGCCGTCACTCGGAATCATCGGAGATTGTTGTGGAAATCGACATTCAGCGTTATGCACGTCACATCTCTCTGCCGCAAGTAGGTCTAGAAGGGCAACGAAAGTTAAGCGCTGCTCGAATACTCGTCATCGGCGCTGGCGGCCTTGGAAGCCCCGTGTTACTTTACTTGGCAGCTGCAGGAATCGGAACGGTAGGCATAGTCGACCATGACCGGGTAGACCTGTCTAATCTACAAAGACAAGTTCTTCATTCGACATCAAACATTGGAGAATCCAAAGTAAACTCTGCAAAAAGCAGACTTTTGCAATTAAATCCGGAACTGAAGGTTCAGGTTTTTGATCTGCAATTGAATCCTGAAACAGTACAATCTGTATTTGAAACCAACTGGGATGTTGTTATCGACGGCTGTGACAATTTGCCAACACGTTATCTTGTAGATGACATCTGTTTTTTGAAAAATATACCTTGGGTTTACGGTTCTATATATCGTTTTGAAGGGCAGATTAGCGTTTTCAATTTCCGTGAAGGGCCGTGTTATCGCGATTTATTTCCCGAACCTCCTCCTCCAAATTCAATACCTTCATGTGAACAAGGTGGTGTCTTGGGTGTGTTACCAGGAGTTGTTGGTTCATTACAGGCAAATGAAGCAATCAAAATAATTCTTGGAATTGGTGAGGTGCTTGCAGGACGACTGTTAATTTACGATGCAGAGGCAATGAACTTCCAAACCCTCACCTTCTCGGCGAATTCGGACCGCCCCACAGTGAAGGATTTGTCAATGAGTAAGTCCATGTTTGATGACGAACAATGGTGTATGAGAACGCCCGTAGGTGATGTTGATGAAGGAGATGCCTCTACCCTAGATTTGATGTTCAATTCTGTTACAGTTAAACAACTTCTTGAACGCCGTGCAAGTGGTTGGAACCCTTTTATCTTGGATGTTCGCTCGGAGGGAGAATATGCTCAAACAAAGGTCAAATCCACTGATTTTCAAATTGATCATGAATCGGTAACTTCAGCTGTAGACTCTATTCCGAAGGACCGTGATGTGGTGGTACTTTGTCGAAGTGGAATGCGATCCCAAATGGCTGCTATGTTCCTTATTCAGGCAGGGTATGCCTCGGAATCCTTATTCAATCTCGAGGGTGGAATCATGGCTTGGGAAGCAGTGGCTCCCGATGAAGTCATTCGCAACTGATTTGGCAAAATTGTCTTTTCATCGAACTGCACAATCTTTCATCTCTGCGAGGGAGAGGTTCAAGGCTCTACAGTCCTCCCTCGTGATGAAGGGAGGGGTTTTATGGCCAAAGTCATCGTTGCAGACGAGAACGAAGGGCGACGCTCTCTCTTGGCCAATACGCTTGAACGAAATGGATTTGACATAACCCGAGCAGCCACTTTAAGGCAAGCAGAGGGGACTGCACTGGCCATAATGCCCGAAGTTGTTCTGATAGATGGCGAGTGGAAAACTGGCGATGCGATTGATGCCGCTCAACGATTGATGGCAGACCCGGAATTTGCATTTAAGTGCAGAATCGTTATTTTAGCGCGCAATGTGTCACAAGAATATCTTGTGAGTGCTGCCCAATCAGGTATTTCAGAGGTCATTCGCAAGCCAGTCGACATGAATGTATTGATTGACCAATTGAGCAAACACTCGCGAAAACAGTTTGTCGCTCCTCCGGCCGATGTCGCATCGTCAACCGGTGGAGGTGGAACATTCGATGTTTCCATGACAATGGAGGGGGGAGCGTGGGCCCTTCCAATGTTGAAAGGGTTGGTAGGTCCAGAAAAAATAAATTCTAACTTTATCGATGAAATTCTTTCTCAAATGGATGAAGAAGGAATGGAGGTAAGTACTGAACTAGATTCTTCGGCGATGTCCTCAATGCTTCGAATGGCGTTGAATAAGTTGGTTGATCAGGCGACAGAAGATGGCTCCTTTGACCAGGCCGGAGTTAATGCTGCAGGTGGGCCACAAGCAATGGGTCCCTCTTCTCCAAGTCAAGCAAAGCGCGGAGAATCACTTGGTGGTAATAAGCTCGACAAAATGAAGCAAGGATTTTCTTCATCTATGGAGGGCATTCTTGAGAATCAAGCCCAAGCTTTGGCAGATGAAGTTGAAGAAAATATGGATTCGATTCTCGATGAGGTGCCAGATTTGATTGCTTTACATGGCTTGGACACGATGGTCCCCATTGACCCTGAGGTACTTACTTTGACTCGCTTGACTACGGAAATTGTTTCTGACCTGATGTGGAATCTTGGTCAAAGAGGAGCGGTTTCAGATATCACTCTACTGACTCAAATTGAGGATGCTGCCCAAATGATGGCAGATGTTTTGGAGGCCTTGCCTGAAGCTGAAGAAGAGGAATGAGTATGGCAAAATACCCAATGCCTAGGCCAAGTGAATTACGTTTAATTGACAGTAAATCTGAGTTGGAGGAACTCAAAAAAAACCAGCCAAAAGTGTATCTTTGGAGAGCTCTAATTGGCTTAATTGTCCTCGTATTCTGCGCAATATGCGGTGTTTTGTTATTCCGGGATGCCCAAAATATACTCAACTGGTTTGAGAATTTAGGTCCGTTAGGCCCAGTTGTGTTTGCACTTACCCTTTCCTTTGCAGTAGTTATTATGTTCCCAACTCCGCTCATCAAAGTATCAGCAGGGGCCATCTTTCCATTTTGGATTGCAGCAGCAGCCAACTTTTTTGCATCTCTACTCGGTGGCTTCATTGCTTTTGTTCTCGGAAGATGGTTGTTTAGAGAAAGTATTCAACGTTCGCTCATGAATGACAAACGTCTTCGGAATATTGAGACCGCACTGACTGTAGATGCAATGAAAATTTCAATTCTTGTTCGCCTTTCACCGCTCATACCAGATGAATGGCTGAATTACCTCATGTCGGCAACACCAGTTAGTCTTCGAGTGTACATGATTTCAAACTGCTCTGGAGTTGTCTATTCGTTAGCATACGCATACTACGGGCATGCACTAGGGCGATTTGCTTTGAATTCTTCAGGCATGAGTGATATGAATTCAACGCCCTTTGGAAATGCAATGCTTATCCTTGGGGTTCTAGCATCGATATTTGCTACAGTTCTTGTCACTCGTGCTTCAATGAAGGCTCTGCAGGATGCTATTCCCCTACAAGAAGAATAAGACTTCACCACTCCAAAGGTATCAGTGCTTTTTTGTTAATAGATTTGCAAACAGACTCTCTGCCTACCAATTAAGTTAGAGAAGTAGATTAGGTGGTCACTGATAATCCCCTGTAAACGCAAAACATCTGCTTAACTAAAGTTAAATTATTCCTAATAGACGGAAACCCATGGGCGGAAGAGAAGAATTGACTAATACGGTTCATTTATTTCACCAACAGGCAAGGCAATATGCTGATGCAGACCCTCCATCAACTCTAAACAAATGTAGAATCATTGTGGAAATGGTTCTTGGCCAAATATTATTTGAAAATAAAGGAAGAAACCCTCAAGGAATGATATTGGATAAGTTGATTACGCAGACCCAAGATTTTCTCCCACAACAAATGATTGCTCATAGCAGGGTGGTCCAAGCGTATGGAAATTTTGGCAGTCATTACCAAATGGGAGAGTCACCTTCAGATGCAGCGATTCTATCTTGCCTAGCTGCGACTGCTGAACTTACAAAATGGTTTGACCCCAGCCACATGCCAATGGAATCTGAGCCAGTTCACGTTGAAGAAAAAGAAATAGAAGATGAAAGTACTGAAACGTCAGAAACAATACGTGCATTGATGCAAACTATGGTGAAAGAAAAAGAAATTACTTACGAAGATACAATTTCCATTCGTGAAATCAGAGAATGGTTTGATACTAAGGATTCGGGACACAAAATGTCATCTATTACTACGCATGTGCAAATGATGACAACGAATGGTGAAACTAGATTGTTTCACGAGTTGGCAAAAGACGGTTCAGATGAATTGTTTTTCCGAATACGTAAAGGACAATACAGATTGTACAACCCTTCCGTAGATCCAAAACCAATTATGGAAATTGAACAATTCAGTGGTTGGGAAAACAACTTGCTTATCGTCAATACAGCGAAATCCCTCGAAGAAGTAAAATCAGAAATGGTTTATCTTTCGCCTAATAGAGCAGGAAATTATAAATTAAAGAGAAGCAGATTCATTGGATTGTATCGTAATAAATCAGTCCAATGTGTTGGTGAGATTATCGCTAAGGTGACTTTTAGAAATGAAAAATCAAGAGGGTATATTTGGTGGAATAATACAAAAGATAGCGAAAAAGAGATAATCCAAAAAGCTGTTAGTAGATTGAACGGCTGTGATCGAAGTGACTGGGGGGAACAATTTCCAGTTCAAGCAATAGTTTTCAAAAATTTGACTGAAGTGAATTTTACTGCTACCAAACCTATGCAGAATAATAATCGAGTTTTTCCTGCTAAATCAGCAGAAAACATTGAACAGTTAGCAGAAATGATTGATGGAAAAAATTGGAATCAATGGCTAAAGCCAGAAAATTGATGATTACAAGGGTTCCCTTTTGCATGCATGCGTATACGGTACCTATTTATTGGCATATTTTTCAATTCAAAAAAGTCCCCTAAGGTCTTTCTAGGAGATTAACGCAACTATATGTGTACAGCCATAATTCGTAGCATGTGGAATCATCTGCGATGTTTAACCGATTACTCGGCGACAGTGCCGACGATGTTTTGAGACGGGTGAGTTTAAATTGTGCAATTTATGGATTTATCACTCATTTCTTGTTGTGCATTCTCTACCAGTTCAACATCCTTCAAATCGATTCAACCCTCGACACCTTTTTTGATTCGTTTCTCGATTCCTTGTACACTCCATTTTCAGTGATTTTAGCCTACGAAGTTTATGAATTGATACGAGCAATACCCGACTCTTTCTCTAATTCAGTAGGAAAACAATTCGAGGTAGTGTGTCTACTTATCGTCCGTGATATTTTCAAGGATTTGTCTGATATTGATTCGTCTGGTAGTTTGTCATTGGACTCAAGCATTGCCTTCCTAGCGGTTGAATGTCTCGCATTCCTGGTCTTGTTTTTCACTGCACTTCTTTTCAGATATATTAGCGCAACAAGCTATAAAAATCAAGAACTGGCTTCAGATCTAAACAAATTCGTTGGACAAAAGCAAAATCTCGCACTGGTATTGTTTGTCGTCTATGTTGGCGTTGCACTTTACTCACTGAGTTCGTGGACTTGGGGGGTCGTCGAGGGTGATGGAAGCGTTAGTCGTACCGTGTTCTTCTTGGATTTCTTCACCTGTCTCATTATGGCCGACATACTCATTCTGCTTATCTCCTATCGTTACACTACCGACTTTCCCAATCTCGCAAGAAACACTGGATATATTCTTTCAACAGTTGTTTTGAGAGTGGCGATTGGTACAACTGGATTTCCCGGCGCCACTTTGTTCATTCTTGGGGGATTCCTAGGTATGTCGGTCTTACTCATTAGTCAATTTATTCAAGTTGAGATTCCAGAGCCAAACGGCCACAGTTAGCGAAAGGTACAGGTTTAGTTCTGCAACTTTCCATCCGTTGCGTTTGTATGGGGGTGACCTTTGGCCAAGCCATGAGCCAAGGGGATTTGCCGGTCATTTTTGGGGCAGATTGGGCTCCTGCCGAACCACTAGGTTTCTCACAACCTCTTCACGCTGATGCTGCTCGAAGAGAAATTCTTCGCTTTGTTGCTCAGCGCCACGACGGGCATCTGTTTCTTGTGGCCAATGTTTGGGATGTGTTGATTGAAAACGAAACAAAGCAATTTGAAGGCCCGTCATGGCATGACTTTAGTCAACGCTTTGTTGAATCTGTTCAACGAGGTTTGTTAGCCCAAATTGATGCGAAGATGAAGGATGATGCAGATGTTGAGGTTATTCCACGTCGAACATTGAATTCATACCTTGATCGCCGTTCTCAGCATTTTTTATTGGACCTAAGGCTTGTATTTCGTAGGCTAGCCCATTACATGTCAGTCACAATGGAACAGCGCTTCGAATGGCAAACCATGATGACAAGAACTCGAACCCTTGACTCTGAACTTAAGTCAATATATTCAGAGGGAGTTGAGACTCCTGATGGCTCGCATTTTGGAGGGAAAGGTTTCCGTTCAACTTGGCAGGAAGGCGTTGTTGCAGTTGCAACCGCACTCAAGCGTGACCCTGAATCTCCACGTGATGCCCGCCCGGGTGCAGGTTATGATGGGGATTTGGTTGCGCCAATGATTCGCGATATTGGACTCGGTCTTGCGATGGGAGACACACCACTCGATGTAATGGCTGCAAACTTAGGTAAGGCTGGTTCAAACCAAAACGGTGGTTGGGATGATGGGGGAGGACGAGACCTCCACGTCGGAGCATGGCATGTTGGTGTCCTTCCTCCAACAGCCCCTTTGCCGATTGCGAGTGTTACCATGACCGGTCTTGCTTTTGCAGCATGGCGTCAGAACCTCAATCGTTTCCATGTTGCATGCATTGGTGAAGGAGCCTCTTCATCCGGTGAATTTTGGGAGGCAATGAATCTTGCCGGTGCACGCGGACTGCCAATCACCTATATCCTTCAAAACAATCAAATCGCTCTTGACACTTCGCCAGTCAAACAATCAGGTGTCGAAGTTTGGGCCGATAAAGCCGATGCAATGGGATTCCCCGCGTGGACAATCGACGGTTCAGACCCCGCTGCTTGGTTTGCAAGTACAGCTTGCGCACGAGAATTTGCATTGAATGGCGGCGGTCCGACCTTGATTCACGTGGAGACTATGCGAGGATGTGGGCACGCCCATCATCATGATGATTTGTACCTCGGTAACGAATCCGGTACACCTCCCGGATATGTCGACCGTGAATTATTAGCGTACTGGGAAGCCAAAGACCCGTTGCCGACTCATCGACAACTTTTGCTTGATTTGGGTTATGAAGAATCTAAATTAACACAAATGGAGGAACACGAACAACAGAAGGTAAGCGTGGCAAGGGAAGCACTCGAGGCAATGGCATGGCCAGAACCTGAAACAGTGGTTCGAAGTGTCACACTGCTCAATGACGCAGAGACACATGAACAACGTTTCAACCGACTTTCACAGTCATCAGACCAAATCATTTCAGCATCACCACTGGATGTGGGCGCTTCTACACTGACTTATGCGGAGAAGGGTGGGTGGACATATGCACGTTCAATTCAACAAGCGATGGCAGACATTGCAACCCGTCACGGGGATGATTGTGTATTTATCGGCGAAGATATGGAGGTTGCAGGTGCCTTTGGAATGAATATGGCCCTCAAAAATGCAGGCCATTCCGAG
>Ga0228638_1000932_pt1 | contig 12565 bp, 8 predicted proteins | sample 48DmetaG_FD_182704 | JGI IMG/M metagenome (GOLD analysis project Ga0228638, IMG submission 182704) | Seawater microbial communities from Monterey Bay, California, United States - 48D | ecosystem: Environmental > Aquatic > Marine > Coastal | place: USA: California | collected 2016-10-31 | reverse complement strand
TAACCCTAGTTTTCAGCCCTAGTTTCTAACCCTAGTTTCAGGGAGGCGCGTTCGAGGGGCGACGCGCTGGGAGACGACGCGGGACGACGACGGCGACGTGGGTGAATCGTTTTGCATTCCTACATCTTCCAAATTCAGTTTCGGTTTTTTTCCGTCTGGCAAGCGGCACGTCTCTCTTGTGCGCTTCGACTTCTTCGATTCCCCTCGACGCGATATCAACGGCGCGAGAGACAACGGATTTCGGGCGCTCGCCGACGGCGGATTCGGCCGAACGCACGAGTACTGGACGCCTACTTTCTGATTGCTCTAAGTTCGTCATGCATTTCACCCAGTCGTTCGGCCTCAGCCGTCAGCTGCTTCACGTCGCCGATCGACAGCGCATCCGCTTCAATTTTAGGAAGCATGACGACGCGTCGCGCCTTGTGAAGCGCCTCGATGGCGTGCTTGAACTCGCCTTCGGGCTTCGGAGGAATCCAGGCGCCACCGGTACGGGTACGTACGGCGAGCGACGCAACATCCTCGGCGAGCGACGCGACGGCACGCCGGACGTCGGATACAAGCGTCTGGTCGGGTGTGTTCAACGCTGTAGGCATCGGCGGCATCGCGTACGGCATCGCCGCGGGCGGCTGGTTGTACATCCACCATTGCGGCGGCGGCGGCGTTCCGACGAACTGCGCGGCGTTCGGAGTCCTCGGTGGTTCCGGTGGTTGAGGTGGTTCCGGCGCTTGCTGCGTCAGTGCCTCGGCACTCGAATGCGCGACTCGCGCCGTTCGTTCGCTCATCGCGGTTGCGTCCGTGAGGTGTTCGTCAACGCTCTTCGCACCTGAAACAGCTGCCTCTTTTCCATCTTTAGCCGAAGGCTTCTTCATTCGCAAAACCGTGACGTCGTAGAGCACAAAGTCTGTTTCAGTCTCGGGCGCGAGGATCAGTCGTCGACAGTCCTTTCGACAACCGATGATACCGCGTGCGAGCGCTTCGGGTAAGCCCGAATCGTCGTCGCCGATTCGTTTCACTTTCAAACCCGCGACGCGCTTCGACGTTTCGTCGAACAACTGCAACGCCAAAAAGTCATACGGCTCGCTCGCCGGCGGTAAACCACCTCGGACGGCTTCATAGTTCAGCTGCACGCTATCACCCTTTTCCAAAGTCGCACCACCGCTTGAAGAAGATTTCTCTGTGCTAATATCTAAGACGATTGCCTCGAGGCTCTCGCGACGCGCGACAAACTGCGCGATGGTGATTTGCGCCGCCACCGCCAGCCAATCGCTCTCGTCACGCGTTAAAGCGCTGAATAAAATCGCGTCGTCGTGATGAATCGTCACGTAATTATCTCTCTGCAGCTCGCACGTCAGACGCGCGTCGATGACTCGTCGTACGAGCGGTCGTTTTTCGACGTCGTAAACGAGCAAACTTCGCTTGCTCGCCGACGCGCAGTCTAAAATAGCCAATCCGGCCGCGCCCACGGCGACGTACTCGCCATCTTTGAATCGGTAGACCTGCGACAACGACGTTCCGAATCGCAAGCGCTCGGCTTCGGTTCCGCTCGCCGACGCCGAGACGGACGAACACTCTCGCGCCGAGTCTGAACGGGCGTCGTCATCCAAGACGACCGCGGAGGACGATGAAGCCTCGTGAACGTCGTCATCCGTATCAATCGCGTCGTGCATGACGTTCGCTTCACCCTCTGCGACAGCATCATCGACGACTCCGCCGATTTCGTCATCATCGAGAACACCATCATCGTGTGCAGCTTCGCCGGCCGTCGTCTCCTCGTGCGCAGCGTCGCTAGCCGTCGTCTCCTCGATCGGGACGGCATCGACGTCGACATCCTCGTCGCCGAATAATCGCGATCGACGCTTCGAACGCTCTCGCCCACCAGGGTCGTTCGCGGGCATCTTCGTCCTCGGACGTCCTCGGACGCGCCCGTCTGTGACGTGAGCGGCCGCAAAACTTGACGCGGGTTCGCCCGTCGACGGCGGCGGGCGACGGTGATCGCGTACACCGGCACCACGGCACCGCGGCACACTCGGCGCCAACGTCGCCGCGCGCGACGCGTTCGCGTCGGCTCGTCAATTACGCCAGTCGAACGATTGGAGTAGTGTCGTCGATTCAAAAGCTTCGTCCAGCGGCATGGCTGGCGATGACGTGGTGGGGACGAGTGACAACGTCGACGTCGACGTCGACGTCGACGTCGAAGCGTTCCAGTCGCGCGATCGCGTGAATTGGGCCGACGACGGTGACGCGGCGAGCTCGTCGGACTCGGACTGGCTCGAACACGACAAAGCCGACGAAAGCTCCCTTGGAATCGATGTGATTCGACGATTGATGACGGCGAACGAACATGACGAAAACGTGGAATGGGCGCGCGTGAATCAGTCGGCTTCACGGCTCGGCACAATGCGACAACAAGAGATCCTTGCATTGGAACGTGCGACCGCGAAGAAACTGCGTAAACACAGGCGGAGGACGAAAGTCACAAGCAAAAGCAAAGCACGAATCTTATCCTCCGAAACGTCAAGAATGGAGCTTCCTGAATCCACGGTTTTGACGTTGACGTCGGCCAAAGAGTCAGCGAAGAGGATCGTATCAATCAGGGACGATATCGAGGTGGTGATTCACGACGTCCAGACCAGCGGCGGCGTGTACAAATCATCGCATAAAAAAACGTTTGTGCAAATAGCGTGGAAGGAAAAACGAAATGCAACTCGCAAGGTCAAGACACGGAGAATAGAGGGCACAGAGAATCCATCTTGGGACGCGCAAGGGAAGTTCATCTTTCAGAATTGTCGGGCGAATGCGGCTGGCAGCAAATTCGTCATCAAACTAAAGGAAGTGCGCTGGTTTAAAAGAGAAACAGTCGTTGGTTACGCAAAGATTCCGAGTACTTTGGTTCCATTGGATGGGACGAAGTTGAAGCTTCGCATCGCGCTCGTGACGAAAAGGCACAGAGCCAAGGCTGTGCTGAGCATGACAATCGGAAAAGCGACGTTTGAGGAGCCAGCGCTGGGGGAGGGTGGACACTTTCCCGTCGTCACCGGCGCCGAACAAGAACTCGTCTCATTCGAAGGAAACTTTCCCTCCAGGCGCGAAAAATTAGACTTGATGGTTGTTAACGTGATGAGCGCTCGCGGCGTATTCGACGCCGATGGGTTCGGTACGAGCGACGTGTTCATCAGACTCGGTTTCGACACTACGCCCATCGAAGAACGCTACCAAACTACGATTAAGTACCGCACTCGCAATCCTGAGTGGAACGAGCGTTTCTTGTTGCGTGTACCAAGCGTCGATGCAGCTAGGGGCGAACCCAAAGCAATCGTGTTCACGGTGTGGGACAAGGACAGATTCTCGCCGAGCGACTTCCTTGGGGCCGCCGCTATTCCACTCGACCGTGTTTCGACTACTGGCAGCGTCGCGGATTTGGACATGGATTTGAAGGCTAGAATTGCGCCGGACCTCGCGGGTGAGGTGTGCTTCATCCATCCACGCGCACCCGCAGATTTGGGTAAACTTCGAGTCAAGGTTTCGGCGCTCATCAGTGACGCCGCCGAAACAATCGCAAAGACAGTCAATTTAGGAAGAATAGATCCCACTGAAGGCACAAGTCTGGCTACGAGCGTACACGTCGCCGTCATCGCGGCGAGAAAGTTGTTACATGTTGACACCAAAGGGTCCTGCGATGCTTTCGCGTACGTGCGAATGGACAATGCGCCCAAGAATGAATTCTGCAGGACAGATACAATCGCAAACACGCTCCATCCCGTGTGGAACAACGGCATGGGAAAGACCTGTTCTCTCATCGCTCGTCCGGGCTCTGGAGATGTCTTGTTTCAATTGTACGATCGCAACCTGCTTAGCAAAACGCTCATGGGAACTGCGTCGGTGTCGTTGGCGTCTCTGCCTCCAGATGGTTCATGGACACAAATCGCAACTCCAGTTTATGGCCAGGACAAGAATCGAAACACTCTCGTCGGCGGTTCGGACAGTTCCATGGCATGGAACGCTCCAGAGAGAGTGAAGGGTGAACTCATCGTTCGCCTTAGCGCAACAAGAGAACCTTTCGCGAATGCTCCCAAACCGCCGCCCATATCCGAAATTGATAGATACGTCGTACATCACGAAACCAACAAATACTTGTACGTTCAGGGCATGACATACGAAGGGCTACCGATTCGTCACGGCGCCAAGAGCACAAATATGCAGATCCGCATGTCGCTCAACACGCATAAGGATATAGTCTACGGAAGCGTGCAAAGGGGTGTGATGTCTAACTTTCACTTTGATCCCGAAGTCGCGGTGTTGCCGAAGACGACTCTAAGTCGGACATTGACGATTCAGGTTGTCTCAGAACTGAAGAGTGTGTACGGCTCGCACACGTTTAGAAAGGCCTCGCGGAAAGTATTGAACTTGATGGGACTTGAGAAAAAGAAAGAGGATGATTTGTTCACATTAAACGAGACGAATGGAGACGTAAACGTCAATCAAAGCGATGACGATGAAGACGCAGACATTCAGTACGCGCAGAGTGATGAGATTTTTGTGAAAGGGAGTGCCATCGGTTACGTGCAGATTCCCGTCGAAGACTTGCTCGTCGGAGACTTGGTGCGAAAAAAGTTGAAACTCAAGCCGATGATGATGACAAAGTCCTGGCTCAAGATGAAGGAAGACCAATTGGGCGAAATAGAAGTCATGATTGGCTGCGGTTACTCGAAATTGGCACCGAAGGACTTGGAATTGATCAGCCAAGTCGCAAGACCGACGATCGGGAAGTTCTCATTCAACATCGCCTCCGTCGTTGGCGATCGAACGCCGTATCAACATGTCGCACCGATCATCGACAGCGTGCTCTCCATGACTGATGAAAACGAGAAGTTTGGACGACATGTATACGCGACGGTGATGTGGGATGGTCGCGAAGAGAACATTAAATCTTCGCAAGAACGTTTCAACTTTTCCATAACGGAAATTTCTGGCGAAATCAGGGTACTTTTCAAGTGCCCGGATGCGATCAGTGGTGGCGAGCAGATTCTAGGCGCGATTTCGATTCCAATCTCCAGCGTTCTCAAAGCGCAGGGTAACTCCATCGATGCTTGGTTTAACATCACGCCTCCAAATCCAGCATTTCTGACGGAAAATGAAATGGCTGACCCGAGTCACGCCATGTGCGTGTACGCGCGTTCGAGTAAAAATCCAAACGACTGGCAAGGTTTCGCTCGCATCAGGCTTTCTTTCGTACCAAAGGGTGGTAGCGCGCCGTGGGAGTGGTATCTCAAACAATCACCGATGGGGGTGAAGACGGCGCACATACCGGATACCATCGATGGTGTGCTCTTGAGTCTGCGGCATTTCGTCGAGTCTGTGCTCCTTCCCGCCAAGACGTTTGCAAGGGCGGCGATTTTCTACTCAAAGCCAGAGAGTCGATTGCTCAAGCTTTTATGGTTTGCGTATCATACCACGTGTTGCGCAGTGTTTCAATGTAAAATGGTGAGTACATTCATACTTTTATGGATAGTTCCTGGCTTGTTTTACACTGGTTTCTGCTCAAGCATCGTCGTCAGCGAGATTTGGTCAAACGTGTCTGCGTTTAAAGATGATGACGATGAGCTTGAAGCGTTGCGCGTTGAAGTCAATAAGATGGCTAAGATGCGAAACAAAAAGATTCGCGAATTTAGAGATAAAACTTTGGAAAAGTGGAGATTGAAGAAGTTGCTTAGCCAAGGTCGCGACGTGACCATCTCGAGCGACGCCGTGAAAGAAGGTGTAAGACGTCGCAAAGCAAAGCGCGCTCGCTTGGGTGTCGACGACGAACTTCCAGCGGTGGCGACCGTGTTTTTGCCGCGAAATATGATGAACTACGTCATTGCTGTGGTCACGTCGTCGAATCCCGCAGAAATCGTGTTGAGGGCTATCAAAAAAATTGTTTGGAAATTACTCAATGTGATAAAAGGCGCAAGCGTCAAGTTGGTGCGAATTGACAAGGTACTCGCGTCTGGTGGCCCTCGAGTCATGCCAGGTCTGTGTCGGCGCGTGGGTGTAGAGTTGGAAACACTCGCAGATAAGTTTGGCCGACCCACACAGTTGGTTTCGTGGGGAAATACCACTTTGACCATGTATTTCTCGCTACTCACGTGCGCGCTGACGTTAGCGTTCTGTTGCGCTCTCTTTGCGTTGCAGCAATTCTTTGCATTTATCGACCATTACTCTCCTCTGCGCATCTGGCACGTCATCTGGTTCATCGGAATCGCGCCTACTTTACCGTTTTTGAGTGAACAAATGTTGCAAGCAGCGGTAGCGCTCGACACGGGCATGCAGCTCTTCGTCGGTCTGTACGTGCCTGTGCGGCCAATTTCTCTCTTCACCATAAAAGCGATCAAACAGTCGCTCGACATCCAACTCACAGATAACTGTAAAGTTTTGTACGAAACGGTGAAAAAGGAAGTGAATGCGGAAATCACGAACCGAGAGCTTTTGAGACGAAAGCAAGAGGCGGAAAAACTGGGCGCTTCGCAGAGAAATTTCTGCAAGAACAGATCGAATCCGATCGCCTGGCTAGCTTCGGCAATTCAACGCGCGCCGACGGAACGGGACATGATGCACGAAGCACGTATGCGCGCGCTCATGGTTCCTGGGCACGCACACCCACCCGATGTATCGATTTTCCGAGAAAATGTCGACGTGAGACGCGCCTCCGCCTACGCGCTCGGAAAGCTGCTCGCGTTCGCCATCGCCATTCCCATCAGAGCGCTCAACGCGCCCATGGGCGTGATGAAAATGTCTAGCGAGAAACGGTTGGATGCATATGATGCGTGCACGCAACTGTGCGCTCTCAATTGGCTGCGTTACGAGTCCCGAGGCAATCTCCCCTTCGGACACCGCAAAACCGTCGTCACACCGATGGCCGCCGACGGCATTGAACGCTCGCCCGCGGGCGCTCGCATCGTCGACGTCGTCGACGAAGACATGACGAAATCAAGCATCGAATCGACATAATATACTTCTACGATTACAATTCTTGATACATTTCTAGTAATGCGGCAAATAGTACAAACTTGTAACACCACGCACGCACGCACGCACACGCGCGCCGCGAACCACTCATTGCACCTCGTGGTTCCAAGAATACGAGTCGTCTTCGGACGGTGGAAACGGTTCCTCCCACGCGCGCACTGTCGGCTTCATGACGCTCCGTCTTCGTCGTCCCTGCGTGCGCAAGCCCGCAATTTGAGCTTCGATTTGCGCCCGCATCTCCGGCGTTCCCACCGCGTTGTTTTCCTCATAATCGTTCGCGCGCGACGCCTTTGCCTGTTCCCGCTCTCTTCGCAACGCTCGCAACTGTTCGCGCCACTTTGATTTCCACGCCTCAGTCTTGACGTCGTTCAAATTCCCGATAGTGCTCGACGTCAGCATTTCGTACGCCTTTTTCGCCCGCAAAAACGTCATGATGCGTTCATCCTTCTCCTCCTCGCTCGCGTCCACGCACGCGTTGACGACGTCTGGGTGATTCAACTTGGCGCAGCGCTTGTACGCCCGCTTACACGCGTCGCGCGACGCTCCGCGCGCGACGCCCAGTGCGTCGTACGGGGACGACGACGAAATCGACGCGAAGAACGCGTCGGCATCGAACGACGCCCGCGCGTGCGCGGAAACTTGGCGTCGACGACGACGCAGACACGCTCGACGACGCGCGCCCGTCGTCGTCGTCGTCGCCGTCGTCGTCGTCGTCGAGCGCGCGTTGGACATCGCGATCGCGCGAACGACGCGCGCGTCCGTTTCCACGCCGCTCGGGACGCGCGCGTCGGCGCGCACCGACGCGCGATGTGCGGACGCTCGCGCGAGCGTGACGAGCGGACGCTCGCCGCGCCATTCGCCGTCGCATGCGCGTGCGAGCGACTGACGTTGCGCGCACGCGACGGATCGCCGCGCTGAATTTGTCGGCGACATTGCGAGCGCGAGCACCGACGCGCGCGCGCATGGGCGCCCACGCGTCGTCGGCATCGGCGTCGGCATCATCGGCGCTCGTCAGCGCGGACTGGCTGGACGCGCACCGCGATGACGTGCAGATCGTCGATGCGTCGTGGCACATGCCGGATTTGAAGCGAAACGGTGCGCGTGAACACGCGCGCACGCGGTTGACGCCGCAGACGGTGTTCTTCGACGTGGACAAGGTGAGCGACGGGCGAAACCCAGCGCCGCACATGCTGCCGAGCGCGAAGGCGTTCGAGGCGGCGTGCGAGACGTTGAAGCTGACGAAAACGAAGCCGATCGTGGTGTACGACACGAATGGAATGTTCTCAGCCGCGCGTGCGTGGTGGATGTTTCGCGCGCACGGATGGGAAAACGTGAAAGTTTTGGACGGAGGGAAACCTGCGTGGGACGCGCGCGGGTACGCGAGCGACGACGCCGAGCGCGCGGAGGAAGACATCGCGGCGCACGTCGATGCGTGCGCGCGCGCGATGCGCGCGCTCGGTGACGATGTGCCGGGTGATTTCAAAGGTACGCGCGCGGAGTTGGTGAAAACGAAAAGAGAAGTCGTCGAAAACATCCAAACTAAATCGTTTCAAGTCGTCGACGCGAGAGGCGCGGCGCGCTTTCGCGGCGAGACGAAGGAGCCGCGCGAGGGCGTGCGTTCGGGGCACATTCCTGGAAGTAAAAATGTGTTCTTCGGCGAACTTTTGAACGAAGACAAAACGTTCAAGCCCGTTGAAGCGCTTCGCCAGGTGTTCGAGACGAGCGGGTTAGATTTGAGCGCCTCGGCGAAACCCATCGTGGCTTCGTGCGGCACCGGCGTCACGGCGGCCATCGTAGCTCTCGGATTACATGAATGCGGCGTCGAGGCCGCGGTGTACGATGGATCTTGGACTGAGTACGGTGCGGACGCGCAGTGTCCACTCGCCACGGGACCGGCGGCGTGAGAACGCGCTCGTTCTCACGTTCTGTGACTCGTTTGCACGTTCGACTCGCTCGGCTTCCAGTCCGCCTTGCGCGGCGGAAAGTTCTTTACGCTGGGTTTATACCTCGACTCCTTCCCACTCGATCGCGCCGCCGGGTGTATGCACCCTACAGTGGTGTGATCGATGTCCCCCTCGCGATCGGTCGACACCGACTGAGCGAAGAAATCGTACCACGCGTGTTCTTGGCCCTGCTTTTTCGCCTCGTCGGGTCCAAACTCGCACTCGTACAAGGAACCGCGTCGTTCGGGTTCGCTCTCGCGCGCGCCGCCGGCGTGAATGCTGTATCCCATCGTTCGATCGATGTATTCGAATCTCTCGCGCCGTGTTGTGTTGTAACGCCTCCAGAAACGCCCGCCTCGATTTCCGCGCCGGCGGTAGTCTCGCCGCCGACGCGACATGTGGATCAGATTTCGAGACGCCGCCGCCACCCACGCGGCACTTTACGACACGACATGGCGACCGAACGCACGTACATCATGATCAAGTGCGTGTGCGAACGCGACGCGCGCGAGGCGCGATCGTGAACGATCGACGCGCGCGAGACGTCGTGCTTCTCGCGCGGCGACGCGACGCGACGAGACGCGACGCGACGGCGCGATCGAACGACGACGGATGATTGGACGGATGGTTGGATCCATCGGACCGCGCGAAACCCATTCGGCATCGAATCGATGACGAAAGTGCTTCACACGACTGAACCGCGCGCGCGCACGCGGTACAAAGACTGACGGATCACGCGCGTGCGCTCGCGGTGCAGGCCGGATGGCGTCCAACGCGGGTTGGTCGCGGAAATCATCGCGCGCTTCGCTCGCAAAGGGTTCACCTTGCGGGCGTTGAAGATGCAAAACGTGAGCAAGGAACACGCGGAGAAGCACTACGCGGATTTGAGCTCTAAACCGTTCTTCGGTGGGTTGGTTTCTTACATGTGCTCCGGTCCGGTCGTCGCCATGGTGTGGGAAGGCAAGGACGTCGTGAAGACGGGCCGAAAGATTATCGGCGCCACCAACCCGGCGGCGAGCGAACCGGGTACGATTCGCGGCGATTTCTGCATCGAAGTCGGTCGTAACGTCATCCACGGCTCCGATGCCGTTGAAAGCGCGAACCACGAAATCGCTCTTTGGTTCCCGGAGGGCGTGTGCGAGTACGAATCTTGCGCCAAGGCGTGGATCTACGAATAAATGTAGACGCTCGACTCGCGCGTCGTCGAGGCGAACGTCGGGTCCGACCGCCGCGTGAAGACGACGCCATGCGATTAATACTAAATCATCCAAATAACAAATCGTGGTCGTACCGTCGTCCTCGTCCTCGTCACAACTTTGTTTGTGTCTCGCTCGTCACGCTCGTCTCTGCGCGCTCCGCGCGCGTCCGCACTTCGCGCCGCCGCGGGCGCGTCGTCCGTCGATGGACGCCCCTAAACCGATCGCCGCGACGACGCACACCGTCGACGATGAGACCGTCACGCTCGCGCAGCGTCGCCAGGCGCAGAGTTCGTTCCTCGCGCGCGTCGCCGGCGGTGTGTTAGTCCTCACCGTGTTGGTTGGGTGGCGGTTGATGATTGGCCTCAACACGCTCGCCATCGATCCTCGGACGATGAAGATGCGGCAGGACTTTGCGGGGTTGGTGAACGCGCGAGACCTCGCGCGCGAGCGCGCGTCATCGTCGTCTACGCAGGCGATGCGCGCGACGAAACGTCTCGCCGAGAACGCGAGCGCGAGCGCGGCGACCGCGCCGACGAAGAACGCACCGACGAAGAACGCCGCCGAGCCCGGCGACTTCTCGTCGTCGTTGCGTCGACTGCAAGGCATGGAGGAGGACTTGGACTTCATCGGGCGCGCCGGCGTGCCAGACGCAGGACGAAAAAATCCGTGTTGGACGACTGGCGACTCGACGCCGCCGATGTGTTTGCCGTACTTTTACATCCTCGGCGCGTGGCAGAGCGGGACTGAGGAATTAGGCTCAAGACTTCTCGCGGGCGCGCCCACGGTCGGCGTCGTGCGCGCGCCGCATTTTTGGAACGAACACACGAAGACGCTCGAAAATTACGCAAATACTTTCGCGAGCGTCGCGACGATGGAGAGAAACGTCGTCGCGGGCGACGCCTCGCCCGGATACCTCGCGACGTCGTGGAGCGAATCCATACGGTTTCATCGAGCGTACTTGGATCACATGCGAGATTGTTGGGCGGAGTGTCAAACTAAGAGCTCAAAGTTTGAAGACGACGAGAGCGCGAAGGACACGGCGGATGAAGACGCGGCGCGACGAGGGACGTCGCGCGCGTCGCCGCGTAGAAGATGCATCGACGGCGTGGAAGGGGATCCCAAAGCGCCGGGATGCGTAGGAGAGGCGAACGCAAAGGATCCTTACGACGAGAGCGGCGGGCACGGGCTATCGCTTCCGCATCTGATGTCAACGGTGTACGGTTCGTCACCGCCGCGTTTCGTCGTTATCGTACGCGAACCGGGCGCGCGCCTGCATTCGGCGTTTTGGCATTACGAACATTACAAGAAACAATATGGTGCCAACGAAGACGGTTTCGCGGCGTACGCGGAACAGATGATGACGATGTTTCAAAAGTGTCTCGACCGAGGCAATCCGTTGAGAGGATGCGCGAATCGTTTTGAGACGTATTCACCCGAGTTCGAAGCCGTGTTTTACCACGCCGACGCGCTGATCAAATCCATGTACGACGTCTTCCTCGAAACGTGGCTCGATGTTTTCCCGCGCGAGTCCTTCCTCGTCGTCAAGGGCGAAGATTTATGGAGCGACGACGTCAACACGTCAACAGCGGCGATGCGTCGCGTGCTGAAGCACTTGGACCTCGACGCGAGCGACGAAACCGCGCGACGTCTCGCGACGATGAACGCGACGTCGAACGACTGGCGATTCGCGCGAGACGATCCCGAACGCGTCATGCGCGACGACATTCGCACGAAACTGGACGCGTTTTTCGCCCCACGGCTCCAGCGATTGGCGACTCTCGTCGGCGAAGACCTCTATTGAGACCTCTATTGATTTGTATTGTACAACACCCGCGCGCGCTTCGCTCGCCTCGCCTCGCCTCGCCTCACCGCGTCGGCGTCACCACACCGATCGCTCGCTTCACCCGTCGTCCTCTCGCCGTCGTCGTTCGCTCGCTCCAAAACGCGCCGTCGCGCTCCGGCGCCCCCACGTTCGCCGCGCTCGTCTCGCCGTCGCTCATCGCCGCTCGCGCTCGCGCGCCCGCCCACGCGCTCGCGCTCGCCCCGATCACCAGCGCGCACACCGCCAAAACGCTCGCGCACCGCGCGAACCTTTCCATCGCGCGTCTTCCCGCGCGTTCGCGCGTCTTCTCGATCCCCATCGCGTCGTCGTCGTCGCCGACGTCCCACGCCGCGTCGTACGTCCATCGCGTCGTCGTCGTCGTCGTCGTCGTCGTCGTCGTCGCGCGCTCGCGGTCGCGCGTCGTCGCGGGCTTCGATCGCGTCAGCATCGTCGCGCGCCGCGCGATGCCGCGTCTCGGACGACGACCGACGACGCGTCGTTCGCCCGCTCGACGCGCGCGCGACGACCCGACGACGGACGACGGCGAAAAAGACGAACGGCGGCACGGCGGAACGGACGGATGGAAACACGGACCG
>Ga0228638_1000912_pt1 | contig 12696 bp, 9 predicted proteins | sample 48DmetaG_FD_182704 | JGI IMG/M metagenome (GOLD analysis project Ga0228638, IMG submission 182704) | Seawater microbial communities from Monterey Bay, California, United States - 48D | ecosystem: Environmental > Aquatic > Marine > Coastal | place: USA: California | collected 2016-10-31 | reverse complement strand
CGTCGTCGCGCGCGCGGCCGATCGCGGGCGCGGACGAGGCGGCCGAGGCGGTCGCGGACGCGGACGCGGCGGACGCGGGCGCGGACGGGCGTCGTACGTCGAGCGACGGCCGCGCGAGGCGAAACCGTTGACGAGCGCGCAACTGGAGAAACTCGCGGCGCGCGCGGCGGACGAGCGCGCGCACTGGATCGCGGAGTGCGAGGCGGCGCGAAGCGGCGTGGGTGGTGCGCGCTCGCACGGACGGTGCGCTGTGGACGCGGTGGAGACGCTGTTCGAACGACGGGACGAGCGGGACGGGGACGCGTCGGCGTACGAAGACGTCGGCGCGCGCGCGCTCGGCGTCGAGGAAGGATACGCCGGGATCGATGGCGATGTGGAGGCGTTGGAGACGACATTAGGGGTGCCGGGGATGGTGGTGGAGAATTTACGGCGGATGGGGATGCGGAAGCTGACCGTCGTGCAGCGATACGCGATGCCGCTCGCGGGACCGCGAGGAGTAGACGTGCTGTGTAACGCGCCGACGGGGAGCGGGAAGACGGCGGCTTTCATGCTTCCGCTCATCTCGAGATTGGTCAGAGAGAGCGCGGAGGCGCCGACGGAGGCAGAGGTTGTCGATGGAGAGTTTGGGGTGCCGGCGAGACCGAAGGTCCTCGTCTTGGCGCCGACGAGGGAGCTGGCGCTGCAAATTCATATGGAGACTCGAAAGTTTATCTTCGGGACGCCTCTGTGGTGCGCGTGCGCGTACGGGGGATCGTCTATTAAACCACAGCTGGAGGAACTGGCGTTTGCGCCGGAGATTATCGTCGCCACGCCGGGAAGATTGTTGTCCATGGTGCGAGAAGACGCGCGCTACGTGGATTTGTCGGGCGTCCAGACACTCGTGATGGACGAAGCCGATCGCATGCTCGACATGGGTTTCGAGCCACAGCTCAACGAACTTCTCGGGGACTACGGCATTCCGGCCAAGAACGAGCGTCAGACTCTAATGTTCTCCGCGACGTTTCCGCCGCAAGTTTTGCGGCTCGCGAGTTATTACATGCGCGCGCCTCCCCACGCTGCGCGGGTCATCTGCGGCCGCGTCGGATCGACCGTCGCAAACATTAAGCAGGTTCTCATCGAGACTCCACATTTGAGGGAACAAAAGTTGCCATATTTACTGCGCGTATTAGAAGCCGTCGAGGCAAAGCGCGAGAACGACGGCGAGGATGTCGGTTTGACGTTGATTTTCTGCAAGCAAAAAGGCACCGCCGAGTGGTTGCGGCAACAAATCGTCGAAGTCACTCCCTCGCTCGCGGTCGAAGAGCTGCACGGGTCGCTCACGCAAGGTGCGAGACTTCGCGCGTTGGATGCGTTCGCAACCGGCGCCGCGAAAATACTAGTCGCCACCGACGTCGCGGCCAGAGGCTTGGACATGCCGGATGTCAACCACGTCATAAATTTCGACATGCCGACGAAGAAGAGTGAATTCGACGATTACATTCACCGTATCGGTCGAACCGGTCGCGCAGGGCGCAAAGGCATCGCCACTTCTTTCTACATCCCCGGTTTCGCCGAGGACATAGGCAATGGACCCATTTACGAAAATTTAAAGCTCGTGTTTGAGGAAACGCAGAACGAACTTCCGGGATGGTTTCTGCAATCGCGTGATGCGCGAGGGTCTGTGGGAGGCATTAGCTCGGCTTACGATAGAGGATTCAAAGGCGGTCGCGCGCGTAGATTTTAAAAACTAGATGCTGATGTAACTACAAAGTCGTCGCCGGCTACAGAGGCGAAGTCGTCACGTTAAATCTCCTAAAACTTCCCGTTGTACTTCCCATCCGTCAGCTTTCCGACGACTGGATACTTATCCTCAAATTTCCCCACCCACTGATTCAGCGCATCTCGCTCGCTCGCCGCGAAATCCCCCACGTCGGCGCATAAATTTTCCTTCTCCAGGCTCACCTTGCCCAGCGCTCGCGAGCAGTCGATCCCAGTGAACGCGTTGTACGGTCCACCTTTTCCGTAAAAGTCCCTCCCACGCGTGACGTCGAACACGATGCCTTTCGCGGCGAGCAGTATCGGCTTCGCGGGGTCGCTCCCGTCGTACGCGCGCAACGCAGCCGTCGTCAAGTCGCCCTTTGGCATGGGCTCGGGAAAAGTCTCATCGTCCTCGTCTTCGTCGTCGCCGCGCGTCACCGCGCCGCGCTTGGGGATTAAGAAGAGGCGCAAGACGTATATACATGCGATGGTGATCGCTATGGAGGTCCACGAGGCCGAGATCGATCGCACGACGTCGGACCAGGGAGAATTCATGACGCCGCGACGGCTCGCGGCGCAGAGTGCGGCATCGACGCGAGGAACGAGTCGGAGAAGCATATTACCGTTCGTTATTTCAACACTAAGACTTGAGAGCCATCGCGAAGTTTCTTCATGACGAGCAAGTTTTTGATCGCTTCCTTGAGCTCCTCGGCACCGGCGGTGCTGTTCAACAAGCCTTTCTTGCGACACGTCTTCGTGATGAGCTTGACGGTGGTGCTGTCGGGATTTTTGCGCACGACGTCGATGATCACAGCCTGGATCGGAGATTGTTTCGGTGCCGTCGGTGGCGCGACGCGTGCTGTCTTGGCCAGTGGCGCGGCGGTGTCGACGTCGCTCGCGCTCCGCTTGACGCCGATGGAGGACGCCGACGCGGATTTCGCCATCGGTTGCGCAGCCGCTTCGGCTTTTTCCTCAGCCTCCAATTTTTTGCTTCTTTCGACGAAAGAGCCGACGACCTTGGCGGCGATATCGTCGTTGTCCGGGTTAAAATCTTCCTCGAGTTCGGAGTCTGAGTCGGAATCGCTAAACTGACCGGCTTGCATTTTTTCTTGCTTGCCGAGCAACTTTTTCACGGCTAAACCTTCTTTATCTAATCCCTCGTCCTCCGCATCGCTGTCTGCGTGCGTCTTCGTCGGGTCTTTCGGTGCCTCTTCGTCCTCTGGAATCGCGACGTCATCCTCGTCGTCGTCCCACTCCTCGTCGTGCTCCCAATCCTCGCCTCCTTCGTCCTGACTTTTGCGCGCCGGCTTGCCCGATTTCTTCCCGGTGTCGTCTTCGTCGTCGCTATCGAGACCGACGCCTTGAATCGCCTTTTTCTTCCCTTTCTTTGCCTTAAAAGCGTCCTCTTCATCGCTCGATTCGTCCCTCTGCTCACCTCTATCGCCGTCGCTCTCGTCGTCCGAGTACCCCGGTTCGTCCACCGTTCGATCCATGCGTCCCCACGCCTCGCCCACCGCGCGTTTCCCCGCCTCCATCCTCGCCTCCGCCTCTTCCAGCGTGAACACTCGCCGCTGTACGTTATGCGTGAACGTATACCAGTCCTCACACGGCATCGCCACGAATTCTCGCACCGTCGCCGTCGCTTCATCCCTGTGCGACATGAGCACAAAGTACGAAGCGCTCTGCGCGTCTCGCGTCCCCGTGTACGCGCCCTTGTTCCCCTTTTTCCCTCCCGTGAGCACCAACGCGTTCCCACTCGCATCGCTCTTCGCGTGTCGCATCTGCCACTCCACCGGCGCGCGCTCTCCCACGCTGAACACCGGCGTGCGTTCTCCCTTAAATCGTCCCACGACGTACTTGCGCGTCGGATGCGTCGTCGCTCGCAGCGCGTACGCTCGCGTCAACCGCGCGACGTACTCTTCGTCTTTCGCGCACGGCGCGTCTTCCCGCAGCGTCGCGCCGTCGTCGTTCGTTCCTCGCGCGCTCAGCGCGATCTCAAACCCGGCGTACGACGTCGACAGCGCGTCGCGCACGTCCCGACGCGCCTTCGTGAGCGCCTCGATCGCGGCGCGCACCGTCGGCGCGCGCGCGTCGATGGCGAGGCGCGTCGCGTCGCGTTCGCCGGGGAATCGCACGCGCACGTCGATCGTCGACGCGGGCGCGTCGTGCGCGCGCTTCGGCGGCATCGCGCGACGCAGACCGGGCGAACGCGGCGATGTGACGCGCGGATTCGCGCGGATTCGCTTTTTACGTCTCTCGTGCTCACAACGACGCTACGCGCTTCTAAGGGTGGTTGTTTGTTGACTGATCGGTGTACACATCGGGCGTAATCGTACGTCCGTTAAACGTCGTAGCTCAGTTTACGCCAAGTTCACCGGGATGTTCATGATGTTCGTCGCCATGTTGCAACCGAACGGGTTGGCGACGTGATCCTTGAGCGCGGCGACCGGGCCCTCGCGGTAGACGATGCCTTGCACGACGATGCCGACGAAGGCGATCATGGCGGCGCGGCCGTTCTTGATCTCCTTGAGCTTCATCTTCTCGTCCTTAGAGCCCATGCCCATCGGGTCGAACGGGAAGGTTTCGTTCACACCGCTCGAACCGGTGGCCAACCAACCTTGAATGCGCTTGTTCTCGAGGTACCCCATCACCGGAAGCTGCACCGCGAGGAGCGCTTGCGGCGGGAATCCGTAATCCTCGGTGCCGGCTTCCCACCATCGCGGTTCGATGCCCGCGATTTCGGTACCGACAATACCCGCAACAGCCATCATCGCCCATCGAGCGTTCATGAGCTCCGCCTCTTGGTAATACTTGAGGCGCGTCGGGTCGCTGCCCAAGCCGAGAGGATCGAAGCCGTAGTCCCCGGCGACGGTGCCGTCGAGGTGCGCCGGCGCCTTGTACGGTGCGGGCAACCTACATCGCGCGTAAGCATCGAATCATTCCGTCAGTATCATCATTCGCATCGCCACCCGCGCGTCACTCGCGCGTCGCGCGACCGATTCGCCCTCCCAACCGTCGTCGCCCGATCGCGCGCGGCGCGCCATATCAGATATCCCGTATCTCGGATACGTCCGATGCCATCGCGCGCGCATCGACGCGTCGCGCGACGCGTCGCGCGCGCGCGACGCTCGCGCGTTCGCCCGCGACGTAATTCTTCCTTCCGATTCCCCCATCCGCGCTTCCGTTCGTACGCACCACATCTTTCGGTCCGCCGCGTTCGCGACGACGCGCGCGCGTCGCGCTTCGGTCGCGCGCGTCGGCGTCGCGATCGTGCGCGTCGTGGACGCGCGTTGTGCGATCATGGCTGTGTTAAATGCGTGCGACGAACGAGACGGTGCGTGTCGTGCGCTGGGTGTGCGTGCGTGACGTGCGATGCGCGTCGACGTGTGCGGCGTCGTCGCGATCGTCGTCGCGCGCGAATCGAATCCTCCATCGCGACCGACCGACCGACCGCGCGCGCGTCGTATGTCACTCGACGCCCGGTCGTTCGCGCGTGCGATCTCGGACGGGTTTTATTTGAGTCGCACTAAATCCTCGTATTGTAATGCACGTAATTCCCATGTGTGAATAGATGACGTCCCCCACGCCGACGCCGACGCGAAACCCTCGCGGCGCGAGGGGCGTCGGCGCGCGCGTCGGCGCGCGGCGTCGTCACACGCGCGCGCACGCTCGTCGAGTCGTCAGAGAACGAACGAACGTCATGCCCGCGTTCACCATGTCCGCGCTCGCGCTCGCGCTTCCGCGAACGACGTCGACGTCGAGCGTCAAGGCCCCGTCCGCGGCGCGCCTCGCGGCGAAGAAATCCGTCGCCTCGGTCGTCGCGTTCGCGCCGCGCGCGACGGCGCCGATGCGCGCGCAGCGCGGGGCGTTGGTCGTGACCGCTGGGGGGAAATCTATCGGGTGCACGCTCGGCGGGACGCGACGTAAACGCGCGCGCACGAGCGGGTTTCGCACGCGCATCGCGAGCGCGTCGGGGCGCAAGGTGCTCAAGAACCGCCGGGCGAAGGGTCGGAAGGTTTTAGCGCCCGCGGGGGCGGTCAGGGGGTGGAACAAGGAGAAGAAGTAGAGCGAAAATGGCGCCCAAGGTTTCGCGCTTCGCGAGGCGCGTCGCGCGCCGACGCGTAGTCTTTGTCACATTAGATTTCATTCATCACAATCACACCCCCATTCGCCCTAGGTCTTTGAGGCTCGCGCGAGAGGGTCGAGTCGGTTCGGGTCGCCGCGTCGCGCGAAGACTCGACTCGAAGCGCGAAGAGCGAGCGTCGCGCCGAGAGTGAGGGTCACGCGAAATCGCCGTCGTCGCCGGCGTAGGCCCTGGCTTTGGATCTCAACGATTCCAAGAGCTCGGCGCTCTCGCACGCGTCGTCGAGCGACCACGCGCGCAAGATGGCTTTGCCGGCGGCGGAGGCGGAGGCGCGAAGGTAATCGCGAGCGGTGGCGTCTAAGACGCGAGCGGTGGCGGCGCTGGTGGTGAGACGGAACGTGGCGTCCAATGAGATCGGCGCGGGGGGACGGAAGAGCTTGGGGAAAGGTAGAGGGATGGGGATGTGGGCGTCGACGACGCATCGACGGCGAGGACAGCGATAGAGCGCGAGCGAGGACGCGGCGTCGAGGACGACGTTCGCGATGGCGGCGTCGCCGCGAGCGAGACCTCTCGAGATGAAATATTCTGCGAATGGTTCGTCGTCTGTCTCATCTTCGGCGTCGCTCGGCCGCACCGACGGCGTCATCGAGCGCTCCGACGCGACGAGCGCCGCGGCGTCGGCGGCGCCGCGAACATTCGGCGCGGGCACAGACGCGCGCGCGGAGGCGTGCGATCCGGGCGCTCGATTGGTCATGAATCGGACCATCTCATCCATGCTTACCGCGCCGTTCGCATTCTGACTCAGACGCCACGGCGTCGTGATGCCATCGACGGCGAGCGCGACGACGGCGGATGCGTGAAACCACTCGTTTCGACGCAAGCCGGGCATCGTCGGGTAGTCGTCGCACGCGGCGAGCGGGCAGTACAAGTCGCACATATCCGCGATTCTCGTCGACGCAAACGCAGCGTTGAGCATGTCGACTCTCTTACGCTCTTTGTTCGCCGGTGGACGAACGGAAAAAAAACACACGGTGCGGTTATCGTAGTCGTCTCGAATGTCTTCCAACGCCCGAGCGCACACGCCGCCGAACCCGCTCGAGTCATCGCACAGGACGCGAAACCCACCGAGGGTGTCACAATCTTCCGCCCAATATCGCACCGCGTCTCGAACGTCCTCTCGTCGGTCTTCGCTGTCCATCCACTCCAGACCTTCGCCGAACCCCTCGAACGCGTCGACGTCGGCCCGCTTTCCCGCGAGCGTAAACGCGTTTCGCGCGTGCAGTTCCACCTTCAGGTAATCGCTCCAGTGCTTCGCCTCGACGTCCAACTTACTCGCAGCCTCTATTAACGCTCTCGTGATCTCCTCTGGATCCTCCAACGTCGTTCGTTCGCCTCCCGTCCCGCCCGTCTCCAGCGCCCGACCGACGCCGCCGAGCTTTCCGCGTCGCGCGCGCTCCTCGTCGTCATCATCATCATCTCTCCCGTCCACGATCGCTCGCACCCGCGCCTCGTTCGCCCTCGCCCTCGCTTCGCGTTCGAGCGCCAAAACGTACCCACTCTTCCTCGTCGTCGGCGCTCGATACGTCGCGCGTCTCCCGCTCCACGTCGCCGTCGCCGCGCCGTCCTCCGTCGTCCCCGTCCTCGTCCTCGTCGTCGTCGTCGTCGTCTTCATCCCTCCCGAGACGTCGAACATCACCACTCTCGGCGCGCGCGTCGTCGTCGTCGTCCCCATCGCGCCTCGCGACGCGCGCTCGGCGCGCTCGACGCGCCAATCCAGCGCGCGCGTCCCGTCGTCGTCGTCGTCGCGCGCGTCGTCGTCGTCGCGCGCGTTCCAGTAGTGCGCGCCGACCGCGTTGGCGTACGCGCCGAACTGCACCGTCACCGCGCCGCGCGTCGGCGCCATCGCGCCGCGTCGCGCTCCGCCGTCGTCGCGCGCCGTCGACATCGCTTTTTCGCGTCGGCGTTGACCGCGCGCGGCCGATAGATGCGCGCCGCGCTCGCGTTCGTCGCGTCGCGATTGTTCGCGCGCGTCCCGAACGCGCCCGCGGACGTCGCGATGGACGTCGACGACGCGTCGGGCGTCGTCGTCGTGACGTGGACGCCGGGCCCGAGCGCGGGACGGCACAACCTCGAGGAGGAGGAGCACGTCGTGAGCGCGCGGTTTCGCGACGGGGCGTGCGAGGAGGCGCTGCGAGGGACGGCGTGCGATGGATGGATGGACGTGCACGTCGGGACGGGGCGACGGTTCGAGATGACGGTGCCGGAGGGGGCGAGGGGGACGCTGGAGGCGCGGTGCCGAGCGGAGAACGCGGCGGGCGCGAGCGCGTGGGTGACGGCGCGAAGGATCCGGGGAGAGGACGAGGGCGAACGCGAGTGGGGGGGGCAGTGGGGGAAAGGCGTCGATCGACGCGAGCGTTAGGTGATTGTGTTGTAGTGATTAGACGGCGCGCGTTCGAGTCGTGTCGGCGGCGCCGAAGCGCTTGAACGACGCGAACGAACGAATTTTAGTTCTTCTTTCCAGAAGTCCAGATGCCGGAGAAGAGTTCGTCGAACACGATTTCGCCCGCAGATTTGTAGTCGAGCGCTCGCTTTCGGAACGCGACGAGTCGCTGTTTGTCCTCCGCGGTGACGTTGAAATCTTTTTGCTCCAAAACCGTATCCGCCAAGTAGTGCAGCCACAGCGCGTTGGTCTTCGGGCAGTACTTGTTCCACTTGCCCTTGGTGACTCGTTTCATTCGACGGTACGTTTCCGATTGACAGTGACCTTTCGGTCCCGCGAAAAGCTCGGGGTCGGCGTTCAAGTCGCAAAACGCGTCGCCGTCTTCGGTGGTGAGGCGAGACAGGGTGAAGTCGATGATCGTGACGTCCAAGCCAGAGGTTTGGATGTTCAGCTCCACCCCGTTCAGTTTGGCGCGTTTTTGCTTCGTGCGAGTACGTTTGATGAGAACGTTACCCCAATGCAAATCTCTGTGCTCGAACTGACTCGCCTCTTCGGCCACGGACAAGGCGACGACGATTTGGAAGAGCATGGCGACTGTTTCCGTCATCGATCGAAGCTCGAAATGTTCCAAGTCTGTCCCACCATCGTCGCACGCGAACGAAATGTACAATTGATTACTCGGCAAATCATCGGGCTTTTCGTTCTCGCTCGCACCCGTGGATGCGTACTTGTCCCACGCCTCGAGTAGCTTTTTTGAATACGGACCTCGGCACACCGACGCGTCGAGAAGACGAATGAAACCGTCGGTGAAATTCTTCGCGTTTTCATCCGCTTCGTGGTCACGCAACGCCGTGAGTGCCTTTAAGATGGAAGTTTCCGAACGAATCTCGCCTGGACCCATCTGAACCTCGCCGTTGACCAAGGCATCGCCGCCCATCGGCACGATTTTCATCACGACGCCGTCTTCTCCTCGGTAAGCCTCGCCGTACGTCCCTTCGCCAATCTTTTTCACACCGTGCTTGACGTAAGACTTGATGAGAGACGACATCGAGCCGACGTTTTGTTCGTTCTGATCGCACGCGCGCAAAAGTGCGGCGAGTGGCGAGCATTCGTCGTCGATGACGAGTCGTTCGACGTCCTCGTTCAAGCTTTCCAGCTCGTCCTCGGTTTCGGCGATGGACTCTTCCTCGTCCTCTTCGTCCTTTCGGTTCTCCCCGCGCGACTCGACGGCGACGTCTTCCTTGAGTGGCGTAAACACGGGAAGCGACGACACCCAGTTGGACACTCGATCGAACGCGTTCTCGCGACCGCTCGGCAGCGTCTCGGCGCGCGGCGCCGACGCCGTAGGCTCCCTTCTCTTCGTCTCCATCTTCGCCCTGAGCTCGGGGGCGTTATCCACCAATCCCAATCCTTGCAACGCCTCTATCAATCCATTCGGGCTCATCACTAAACGATCTCCCATCGCCGCCCCTCGTTTCGGCGTCGCCTCCTCGCTCTCCTCCGCGAGCGATTCGTCATCCACGTCGTCGAAGAACGCTCTCGATTCCGCCAACTTCGCCAATCTCGCCCGATGCTCCCTCTCGGCCTTGGCGTTCCTGAATAATTTATTCCTCGACTTGAACACGAACGTGCGCTTCCCGACCGTCGCCGCCGTCGTCGTCGTCGTCGTCGGTTTCGCATCCGTCGCCGCGTCCGCCGCCTCCAGCGCCTCGCGCACGATCTCCAACCCTCGCGCGTTCGCCTCGCCTCGCGCGTCGTCGCGCGCCGTCGTCGTCGTCGCTCGCGCGTCGTTCGTCGTCGTCGCGTCCGTCGCGTCCCGCGCGTCGTCGCGCGCGCGCCCCGCGCGTCCGTCGTCTCGCGCCGTCGTCGCGTCGCGCTTCGTCCCCCCGTCGCTCTTCGCCGCCATCCCGCGCCGCGCGTCGCGCCGTTTCCGCGCGTACCTCACGGCGACGGGCGCGTCGCGCGCGTTGGCCTCGCGCAGCGCGCGCGGCGCGCCCGCGGCGGCGTCGTCGTCGCGCATCGTCGTCGAGATGTGACGTCGTCGCGGTGTCGATTCGTCTTCACAACGCGGCGCGGCGCGACGCGCGGCGCGGGCGCGCGACGACGCGCGCGCGATGACGGCGCGCGACGACGCGCGGGACGACGACGACGCGCGGCGCCTCGAGGCGGGCGCGCGCGCGCTCGAGGCGGCGCTGACGGTGGACGACGACCCGCTGCGGTCGGGGGCGTCGGACGTCGAGCGACGACGACCGGCGTCGGCGCGGCGCGGACGAGGCGCGAGAGCGCTCGACGCGAGCGAGTGGGTGGCAAAGTTCGGCGTCGCGCGCAGGGGAGGGTGCGATGGACGCGTCGGGACGCGGGCGACGGGGGCGACCGAGGCGACGAGGGCGGCGACGGCTGGAGGCGGCGGCGGCGAGGGAGGGACGACGACGACGAGCGGGAGGCTGGGATTGGTGGCGAAAGAACGCGTGCGGGCGTGTGAGGTGCTGATCAGAGAGCGAGTGACGTCGATTCAGGGGACGTTTCGGAGTCAAGGGGCGTGCCTGGCGAGACTCATGGAACGCTTGCGAGAACGCGGAGAGCAAGACGCGAGTCGAGCGTGCGCGCCGTCGAGGGAGATGGCGAAGAAACTGCTCTCGAACGCTGAAGAAAGAGAGGAGGTTTTAGCGCTCGGGGCGAAATTAGGCGTGGAGGACGAAGAGGAGTGGTTAAAGTTTGCGGCGTTTGTCAAATATAACGCCGTGACGAGAACGTGTCGACCGGCGACGACGAGCGCGGGCTCGATGATAGGCGCCGATGCCTACGTGCAGTGCTCAATGGTGATGTTTGACGCAATTAGCGCGTGCAACCACTCGTGTGACCCGAACGCGGAGGTGAGTCACGTGTCCGACGAGGGTGAGGTGTCGTTGTATTCGCTTCGCCCGATTGAGCGCGGAGAGGGGATAACAATTGCGTACGGAAAGCCTTCCCTCCGTTGGCTTCCAGCGCGCTGTCGAAAGAAAGCTTTACGCAGGGATTGGTATTTTGATTGCGCGTGCGCGCAGTGCAAGGCGGAAGTCGCCTCGGGATTAGCTGTAGATAAGCCTTTGGCGCGACCGTGGGACATACAAGATCCGCGATGGTTCTTTTGCACACACGACTACGTCACGGGATTCGAGTCGCACTTTGACGGCGAAGGCAACTTACTCTCGCTGAAATCGGCGACTGCGTCTCGATCGAATGTTTCACCGAGCGCGAGCGGGGCAAACACGTCTGAATCTGCCGCAGACGGCGTCGCCGCGGAATTCGGCGCCAAGTTGCACGTTGGCGGCTTGGGACTCGCAGCCGATGCGAGCGGTAGTAGTAGTGGCTTATGCGATTCATCTGATTCGTCTTCGTGCCAGTCGGTGGATTTAGACGAATACGACCGCGAATCGAGCGGAAGCGAGGACGAAGACGTCCTGCGATGGCACGAGCGCTGGCGCTCAAAACGCATCAAGGCATACAGCGTCAAGAACGTTGGATTGTATACCCCTTTGCAGCTTTATCACGCCATGCAGCGCTGTCAAATCAGACAGGATCATTGGCAACTTCTTGTCGTGCGTGAGGCTTTGATCAGTCAAATCATGAACGACGCGGCGATGAAAGGAAACGCGTCGTCTTCGCGCCCCAACGCTCCGAGTCTTGACGGCGGATGGGGCGAGCGCGGGAAGTTCCAAGCCTTCAAGCTCATCTTAAATCAGTGTAGAAGTCTGGCGCGTATGGCGCCGAACACAGGAAGTTTTGCAGAATTATTTGCGACGCTCGAAAACATCGTGTACTGGTGGAGCACCGACGGCTGGCACTACGTCTCGACGAAGCGCGAGCGCCGCGAGCAGGAGCGCGCTTTCTCGCGCGCTCGCGCGAGACGCGCGAGAAACGGCGCGGGAGAAACGGCGCGGGAATCCGATCGCTCCGATTCCGTCGATGACGATGAATTTTTCGAAATTCCCGTCCGTTCGCGATGGGCGTTTCGCTTGGAACGCCTGCGAGACGCCGCGCACGCCGACGTCTTGGCGTGGAACATGCAGTTTGGGAAGCTGCCGAGCGCGCCGTTTTAGCGATTTTCCCCTTTCGCGCTTTTAACATTGATGCGTTGTGTAATTCGAACTCATAGTCATATATTCTTGATTCACGAATCGTTAAATTTCTCAATTTACAAAATTGTTTTTTATTAAATGCGCGAAACGCGGAAATCGCGCATTTGACGAGTCGTGAACCGTTGTGAGTCCCTCGCCGATGAGAAATCGCCTCACGCGTCGCGCGAAGAAGCCGCGCGATCGCGGCGCGCGCGCGTCACAATTCCTCGCGAATCTCACAGTAAAAATGGCCCGTACGAAGCAAACTGCCCGTAAGTCCACCGGTGGCAAGGCCCCGCGCAAGCAACTCGCCACCAAGGCGGCCCGCAAGTCCGCCC
>Ga0228638_1000906_pt1 | contig 12740 bp, 12 predicted proteins | sample 48DmetaG_FD_182704 | JGI IMG/M metagenome (GOLD analysis project Ga0228638, IMG submission 182704) | Seawater microbial communities from Monterey Bay, California, United States - 48D | ecosystem: Environmental > Aquatic > Marine > Coastal | place: USA: California | collected 2016-10-31 | reverse complement strand
TCTTCGGAAAGCCACGGAATTGAATATTCGCTTTCGTGGGTAGATTACTGTACCGGTCCGGTCCCCATATACTATGGGATTTATACCATTCATCCCGCGCAAACAGTTGGGTAAATTACTGTACAGTAATTTACTGTACAGTAAATTACTGTACAGTATAACGGGGCGCGGGCTCGCGGTCGACGGGATCGCACCCGCGCGATGCCGCGGACCGAGCGTCGAAGGGGGCGCGGCGACGTGGGTGTTTGAGTGAGCATCGTATCGTATCGTATCGTATGATATCTATCGTAGACGTGAGGGCCCCTGGTCGCGTCCCTCGTCGGCTTTTTCCTCGACGCGCTCGCTCGCTCTCACCGCGCCTCTCCCTCCGCCTCGAGCTGCGCGTGCACTTCGTCGTTCTTCTTCAGCGCCGCGGCGTACACCGCGTCGTCCACCTCGTCCACGAGCTGAAGCCTCTGCAAGATCTCGACCACCCTCTTTTCGATCGACTGCCCCTGTTCGCCGCCGCGCTGCGGGTTGGACGTCCGGAACGCCGCCTCCGCGACCTCCCCCGGGGCGCCGATGAGGCGGTGGAAATCCTTCACGGATTCCTCGAAGCGATCGGTGATGCCGGCGTACATGAAGTTCGACTCGATCCGCCCCACCGCCTCGTTCACGTCCACCGGCCCTCGCCCGTCGTCGCCGCACGGGCGCCCCGTGAGCATGCGGCCCTGGCACCCCTGCACGCAGTGGAAGTACTCCGCCACCTTCTCGTCCGTGACGTGCGCGACGCCGGGGCACAGGTCGAGGGCGTGCTCGTCGCAGCCGTACCTTTGCGTCATCTCGGGGCAGTCGTGGAACGCGTGCACGAACCCGGACGCGACGCGGTTGAACGGCTCGCGGAACATCCCAACGAAGGGGGTCTGGTCGTTGAATGCCTCGTCCTTCGGCGAGTCGTGGCCCATCGCCATGTGCGCGAACTTCGGCGCGCACGCGGGGAACGCCGGCGAGCCGAGCACGCACGCCTCGGGGCCGTACATGCACTGGGGGGAGGTGAGGTCCGCGCGCGGCATGTCGGGGCACGTCGAGTACACCACCTCGAGCATGAACGCGGTGGCCGTCTTCGGCACGTGTAAATACCAGATGTGAGGCGCGGCGAAGCCCAGGCTCGCGCTGCGGAGGTCGCCGGCGTTCACCGCGAGCGCGCCGGCGGAGACGAGGCCGGCGCACGCCATCGCGCCCGCCAAAGCCCGCGTCCTCCAGGACCACCCCGCCGAGCGCGCGGGGGGGGCATCGATGAGCGGGCTCAGCTCGGAGGTGGCCCCGGACACGCTCGCGACGGAGACGGACATCGTGACGATCGGCTGCGCGACGCGAAGACGCGGGGCGCGCGCGGACTGGCGCGCGGGGGGGCGGAGGTTCGGATGGAGGAGTTACGAACACCTCTCTACGTCTTGGAGTACGGTCTAGAAGTGGAGTGGAGTGGCGTAATTAGGCTTATAAATCCCGTACTGTATACCTTTTTTGGCTATCTAATTATATCACAAATGACGTACACAGTCGATTCGTACTGTATGGGTCACGACTCGTCGTTCGGGGTACTCGTATGAAACATCGTAATTACATTAAATCTAGGGTTTAGAAATTAGGGTTTAGACGTCAAAAATCGTCTGTGTGGTACACCATACAATATCATAGTTAAGCTACACTTATCATATGACGGCGGCGTACCTGTCGGTGGTCACGGAAAAGTTGCGTCTCAGACTGAGCATGTGCGTGGCTCATGTGTCTTTATATACCTCATATACACATATATTACAACCTATAAGACTATCAATACAAAATTGATTGGATGGGGTGCCCAGCCCATCCGCGCATGGAATTTATATCGTATAGAGTCAGTCAGAGTCAGAGTCAGAGTCAGAGTCAGAGTCAGAGTCAGAGTCAGAGTCAGAGTCATCATCGAAGTTCGCGAGGGCTGAGTCATCATCGAAGGCTGAGCCTGAATCGAAGTTCGCGAGGCGGGACGGGCCTTGGTGGGTGTTCACGACCGTCGTCGCCGCTTTTCTAAAGGGCTCGTCTAAAGGCTCGGGAGGATCCGGACGGGGCTCGATATCGGGAGGTTCCTCTTGAGAGAGGCGGTGCACGGCCGTCGTCGCCGCGATCGAACAGACGCACACGGCGACGCACGCGACGAGCAGTTGCGTGAGAGTAAACGTCCGTCGTCGTCGTCGTTCGACCTCGTCGGCGGCGCCGCGTTCGATGGAGTCGTACGCGTTCATCGTCGGGGACGCGTCGAGGAGTGAATTGCTGACGCGGAAGCGCGGTTTTGGAAAACTTTTGTAATTTTGTAATTTTGTAAGTTTTATTAAACATTTTAATCCACAATGCGTCCCCACTTTTTGCTTGTAATTTTGTAATTTCGTAAGCTTACAGAATTATAGAATTACAGCGCCTGTAATGAGAGCTTTGGAAACGCGAATTAAAAATATGGAAGGGACGAGCGAAACGAGAGGCGCAACGTGAATCCCCTCACGGCTACTACGCTCGAGCGACGTCGCCGCCGCGCGCGCCGATGGCGTGGACGGTGGTTCTCCTCGCCTACCCCAATCGACTGTACCCGAGCGCGCGGTCGAAATACTTGATCGGGAACCCGGTGGCGGAAAACTTTGCCTTGGTCGCCGCATCCAAAGTCCCATACACCTCGATCGAGAACCGATCGCCGAGCGCCTCGTGTCGCGCCACGAACTCCACCAACGGTGGGTTCTCGAGATGAAACAGCAACGCGTCCGCGTCGGCGTACACCTCGCTCCACGCGAACGCGCACGCGTCGTCCGGGTCGCGGACGAAGGTGTGATGTAACATGCCGGGCTCGGACGCGCGCACGCCCTCGTCGGCGACGCGCGCGGCGGCGACGTACGCGTCCACGTTCTCGGGCTTGGCCCGGCACCGAGCGATGAGAAGGAACGGCTTCGGTTCGTCGTCCTTCGTCATGACGCGTCGCTGTTCGACGACGCGAACGGGGACGAGGAGATGCGTCCCTCCACCCCGCTAAACCCTCGCTAAACCCTTCGCCGCGATCTACGCGCCAGAAAATACACGGAGTGAATCGCCAAACCCGTTGGCGCCCCGCGGGTGTGTGTGCCAGTGCGAGCCCTTAGGTAACCAGCCGCGCGAAGATCAAACATGGACCCAGACTCGCGGGTGCTGTCACGGGTGTCGCGGGTGTTGTCACGGTCGGTCGGACATACGGAGCCTCACTATTTACCCATATGACATCATATTTTAACGGATCTATGGCTATCATCCCGTACATAAAGTCGGGTTTATTACTGTACTGTACATGCTACGCGTCGCTCCCGCTCGACCACTCGCCTTCTTCGCGTTCTACCGCCGCCGGCTTCGGTTTCACCACCGGTACCCGCACCTTTTCTCTTTTCTCTTCCCTTTGTGGAACGTGATCCCAACGTTCGGCGTCGACGCCGTTCCCACCTTCGCGTCGCTTTTTCGAACGTCTCCTGTCCCGTCCATCGCTTTTTCTTCGCCTCGTCTCGCCCGCGGCGTCTCGTCGCGGCGTCTCTCTCTCTCTCTCGCCCTCGGCTCGGCGCTTATCGTCGATCCTCGCGTTGGCGCTCGCGATGGCGCGCACGGTGTTACCGAAAAACTTCAAGTTGGGACGCGGTTTCACCGGCGACGCGCGCGCGACTTCGGGTGTCGGAACGGTTGTCGGCGCGCCGCCGGCCCAGGACGCGCGCACGGGCGCGCTCGCGCGCGCGCGCGATGCGTCGCTCGACTCGACGCTTCGTGAGTATTCGCGCGCGCGCGCGAGCGCGCGGGCGTGGCCGTCGCCCTCGGGGGACATCGAGACGCCGCGACCGGGCGACGAGTGCGGAGTCGACGCGCCGAACGCGTCGAAAAGTATTGATCACCGACGCGAGCGGCCGTGAATAATGATAAAAGAATCTACCACTGTAGGCTATTAGGAACCTGGTATTACGCGGATGCGGGGGACTGTTGACCCGTCACCGCGAAATACTCGAGCAACATGTTGTTCTCGGGCGCGAGACCGACGGCGGCGCGGAAGAAATTTTCCAGCATGGCGCGTTGCTTCGCGAGAGCGTTCACGATGGGCATACCGTTTAGCACGAGCGGGGCCTTGCTCCAATACGAGAGCAACACCGCGATGGGGTGAATGCTGTGAAACTGTTCGCCTTCGCACTTGACTTCGACGCGCGTCAAGAGTTCGGCCACGAGACACAAGTCCAGGATGAGCGGCGCCGCGAGCAAGGAGTCCTCGCACGTGTTGTGCATGACGATCGTGTTTTCGCCGTTCATGAAAATTGCGCTGGTGTACTCATCCATCGCTCGCTTGCTATCGCCGACATTCGGGACGTACTTGATCACGACGGTGTGATCGGGCTCCTCGCCCTCGTCGTAAAGCAGCGGATTACTCGCCACCATGTCTGAAACCACGTTCGCCTTGGAGATTTCCTTGGATCGGAAAGTCTGCGGCGCACTCAGGTTCAAACCATCGTTGTTACCTAAGTGATTGTAGCTCACGATGGATGTCGGCTTTAAGCCAGCGCCGATGAGGTAGTCGACCAACACCGACTTCATCTTCGTTTGACCAGTCTTGAAATCATCTCCACCGATGATCGAGTTCAGGCGAACCGCCGCTTGCACGACGCCTGGCACGAACGTGTTCTGTGGACTTCCGTTAATGAACGGTGTGTGCTCGTCTATGCACGCCAAGGCGAACAAGGTACTCGGCGAAATCTCTTCCTCGCCCGCTTTGATGGCGTTTCGCAAGTTTTCTTCTGTGTCGTGCACGCCCTCGCGCGTTTCCGAGTAACGCTCCGTGTTCGCCGTCCACAAAACGACGACACTATCGATTCCATTCTTTTCCTTGAAATCGCGAATGTCAGCGCGAATCTGCGCCATCTGCTCCGTCTTTGACCCGCCGATGACATTGTTTGCGCGAGACAACTGATTGCTCGCGACAAATTTCGGATCAAAGACGCTCGCTCGCGGCTTCATCCCCTCCATACGGGGTCGGAGCTGCCTTTGTAAATCGAAGTCTAAAACTTTGGCTCGCTCCATCGCGTCCGCCAAATTCGCTTCGTTGATGTCCCATCCGTCGACGATGACGTCGTTCGGGTTCGCTAGCGGCATCAACGACTTAAACGGCACGTAAACCTCCTCGCCTTCGAGATGTCCAACTCGGCACGTCCCACTCTGCGTGAGTGAGCCGTAATAATTAGGCTTCCGCACCCCATCCTTCGTATTCCACGTCACGTCGTGCTTATTCGCCAGCATACCCGCCGTGAGCGTCGATCCGTTATTCCCGCCCCACCCAACGAGCATGATCCCAACCTTCGGCACGCTCGTCCGCGTCCGAATCGTAAAATTCTTCGTCTCCGGCACGAGCGCGAAGCATTCCTTCCCCTCAACGCTCGTCGACGTCCTTCGCTCCACCCTCGTGCTCGCGTACGCGTGCTCGCTCTCCACGTACTCGATCCCCGTCGCCCCGTCCTCGATCGTCCGCACCGTCGCGCTCTCCACCGTGAACTTATCGATCAACATCTTCGTCCGCGCCCGCGCGCCCGCGCGTTCGCCCCTCGCGCGTCGCGCGTCCGTTCGTTCCGTTCGATCGCCGCACGATGGTCGATCGATCGCGTCGCGTCGCTCGCGTCGCTCGCGCGCGTCGTCTCGCGCCGCGGCGCGGGGCGCCGACCGTTCGCGCGTCGTTCGTCGAGCGCGTCGGCGTCTCGGCGACGCGCGCGCGCGTGTGCCGACGTCGACGACGCGCGCGCGACGTCACGGCGCGATCGCGGTCGTGATTTATCGATCGCCGCGCGCATAAAACATAGATCTCGCGGCGTCTCGAATGCGCATGAGCGGGCGCGCGCTGCCGATATATCGGGATGTGTTCGGACACGCGGGTATAATAGACACAGTGAGGTTGATGTTTCACATCTCGCGGCGCGGCACATCGCGCGTCGCGCGACGCGACGCCGCCGCCGCCGACGCGACGATCGCGACGATCGCGGCGAGGTTCCGAGACCGCGCCGAACCCGACGGTCTCGAACGCGCACCGCCGTCCGGGTCGACCGCGCGTCGACTCGACGTCGCGCGCGTCGACTTGAATCGACGCGGCGAAATTTGAAAATTTGAAACGACGCCGCCGACGAAGGATGGACGCCGAGGCGAAGCGACGGCGAGTGACGGCGGAGGCGTCGTTGGCGTCGCCGCCGACGGTGCGCGCGCCCGCGGGGGCGTTTGAAACGCCGGCGCGCGGGAAGACGGATGGGGAGGCGCGGGACGGCGGGAGCGGGGCGTCGACGGCGACGCCGCTGATGAAGAGGAAAGCGCGCGCGGGCGAAACGGGGGAAGGGATGGTTTTTGCGGCGATGCCGACGTTCGCGCGGGCGCTGAGAGACGCGTCGAACGCGAATGGGGCGGATTGGGCGCGCGCGGAGGACGCGCGGGCGGCGACTCCGTGCCGCGGCGGGCGACCGTTGGCGTCGCCGCCGCCGATGAAGGCGTCGACGTCGCCGCCGGCGCCGCCGCGAAAGCAGGCGCTATCGTACGGGATGTCGTACGGATACACGCCTTCGCGAGGGGACACGCGATACGATGCGAGCGAGCGGGTCGATTGCGAGGAGCCGGCGACGCCGGCGCTCGCGGGACCGTGCGCGATGATTCCGAGCGCGTTGGACGCCGCGCTTGGGTTGCCCATGATCGACGGCGCCGCGCTTCGCGCGTTATTAGCGAATCACGAGTCCGGTGGCGCCGGTGGGCCGGAAGTCGTCGCCATCGATTGTCGATTTCCGTTCGAGTACGCGGGCGGCCGCGTGCGCTCGGCGTTGAATCTGTATTCGCCGACGGACGTGCAGAAATTTCTCGCGTCTCGCGCGACGACGAGCGCAAACGTAGTGTACGTGTTTTACTGCGAGTTCAGTAGCGAACGCGCACCGCGCATGTGGCGACACGTGCGGAACTTGGATCGAAGAGATCACATGGCTACGTATCCGGCGCTCTCGTTTCCGCACACGTACGTCTTGCAGGGCGGCTACAAGCACTTTTACGAATCCTTTCCAGAGTGTTGCGAGGGCGGTTTCGTGAGCATGTCGGACACGCGCTACACCGACGCGTGTCGCGAGTTCACGTCGCAAAGCCGAGAGGTCTGGTTCGTCGCGCAGCGCGCGAAATCGATGACGCACGCGCCGTCGCCGTCCGACGAAGCTTTGTTTCGATCCGCCGAGCGATTTCGAGGCGCCGTTCGCGGACGAGGCATCGATTTCACGGGCATGGACGACGATTGATCGACCGATCGCCGCGTTCGCCGACGCCCCGCCGTCGCGCACGAGTCGTAGAATTGTAAACCGCGCCGCGAATCCGCGACGCGACCCTCCGATGACGGTGACGCGCGACGGTTGGTCGAAACGGTTGATGCAACATCAGGAGATGCGCGTGATGTGTCGCTACGAGTCGGCGAGGACGTTCGCGCCGCGGATCGCGTACGACTCGGACTCTTCCGACTACTGAAGCGAAACGAACGGGCGACGAAAAGAAACGACGTGAATGAGTCGGTAAACGAAACGCAGAAACGCAGAAACGAATGTAAACGAATGTAAACGAAATGTAAACGTGTGCTACGACGCGTACCGCGCGAGCGAAAATGGCCGAGGCGCCGAGGCATCCGTCGACCAGTCGTACTCCGCGTACGAGATTCGCGGTATTTTACCGCTCGTCAGCGCGGTCTCCAGCGCCACCTTGGATTCATCTTTCAGTCTCGGCGCAATGAATCTCAACACCTCTGTCGCGCCCGCGCCGAAATCTCGCGCGTACCACTGCATGATTTTCGACAGGCGCACTTCATTCTTGCGAGCGTCCACGGCGACGGTGCCGTTGAGAAAGGCTTCGGCTGCTACATCGAGTTGCGCGTCGATTTTATTCGCTGAATACGCTCTGATGGGCGGACACGCGTTCGCTCCGCAGTTCAACGCGAAGTGAATCCTGGCGTCACGCTTGGAGAGCGCGTATTTCGCCGCGCCGTCATCCTTGAAATATTTTGTCGCAAACTTCTTAGTCGGATGCGGCGCGTTGGCGCGAAGCAGTCCGTGCTCGATATCGTCCAAGGAATAAAATTTACCCCCAATATTGTACCCGACGCTTCCGTAAAACGCTAGCCGCTCGCGCGCGTTTCTTGGAACGCCCACGTTTACGAACGCGTGTTTCACCCCGACGTTGTACACGTTCAAAAGGAACGCCTTGCGAGCGTCTTCGTTTGCCAACTCGCCTTGATTCAATCGAATCGCTCGCAATTCGCATGTCGCCTCCTCAAACGCGCCGTACTGATCGTCCAGAGCGATGCCTTCGTAATCCACCATCCCAGTCTCCGCCGAGACGTGATACGACTCGATGATGGAGAACATTTTTCTCAAGTACGCGGCCGCGTCCACGGGCTTGGAGCTCACGCGATCTTTCCACGCGGTCCTGTAGGAATTCAAGACCCTGCGATCCAAGTCCATAGGCAGCGCGTATCGCACAGGACTACCCCTAGGAATCAACGCTCCCTCCTTCACGTACGCCTCGAGCGTGTGAAAATCATCCACATCGAACTCGAACTCGCCCTCGCCCGTGCGCGCCGTCATGTCAGCCAGCGCGAGCGCGTCGACGATTTCATCCTTTGACATCGTCGGCGGCTCGTTCGCTCGCTCCGCACCACCAAAACACGAACACCCACCCGACGACGACGCCATCATCGTCGCCTCCGCGCGTCGATACCGCATCGCGTGCTTCATCGTCTCCGTCATTCGAGCGTACGTCGTCGCTCGCGTCCTCGTCTTCTTCTTCGCCTTCTTCCCCTCGCTCTCCTCTCCCTCGCGCGTCTCCAGCTTTATCGATTTAGACCTTCCATAGATCGACTTTCCACCCGGATCGTCCCTTTCGTCGTCCTCCACGTCTCGCAGCGCCCTCGGCAACGCGTCGACGTCGCAGTCGCCGTCCCTCAACAGCTCGCGCGCCAGCTTTCCCGTCCGCGCCAAGTGCGTGATCTCAACCTCCGATCCGACGTACTCGGCGTTAAAGAACACGGCGGGGGTGTAACGGTGTCCCGCGAGCGCTTTCAAGCCTTCCAATCGCGTCGACCGCGCGTCGGGCGTCAACGCGTCGAGATTAATTTTGTGAAATTCAGACTCTTGCACGCCCTCGTCGCGCAGCGCCGCGAGCGCCTTCCTCGCGCGCGCGCACGAGCCCTCGTGGAACACCGTCACGCGCGATACCGGCATGGTCGGTCGTCGGCGCGCGTCGTCGCGGTGTGCGGGCGCGGCCGAGCCCGGACGCACATCGACGCGCGAGGCGAGGGCCGACGACGAACGCGACGCCGCGCGCCCGCGACGGGAGAGCGCGCGCGACGGCTCGGAAGCGCATCCATGCGCGCGGTTTCGCGCGCGCGGGCGTTCGCGACGCCGCGCGCGGCGCGCGCCGGACGCGACACGAATCGACTTTCTCGGCCGGTGCGAACGCGCGGCGGCGATGATTCGCGGCGGATGCGACGCGCGCGAGCGCGCGGCGGTGATGACGACGCGATGAGACGGGTGGTGAAAGACGCGCGCGTCGAGCGCGCGCGCGAGGGAGACGTAGAGGTCCAGGAGGTGGAGGACGAGGTTGCGGCGTCGGCGTCCGACGTCGCCTTCGACGCGTTATCGGCGGCGGTGCGGATGCCGGCGATCGAGCACGCGCGCGCCGTCTTCCGGGACCGCGGGTCGACTGAGCTGTTTGAGCCGGGAAAGAGCTCCGACTTACTCGAGCGGTTTATCGAGCGCGAGATGGATGAGGTAGAAGTCGCGGTGAGCGCGTGCACGGTGAAGGAGGCCAAATGCTCGACGTGTAAAACTGGTTACAGTGACGTCGTGCTTTTACAAGCATTCGATTGGTTGTCGACGAAGCGTTCGTTACACAGCGACAAGTCTTACTATCGCAGAATTGAGGATCGAGTGCCGATGATAGCGGATTTCGGGTTTACGCACGTTTGGTTGCCTCCACCGTCGTTATCGGTAGACGAGCACGGTTACATGCCGTCGGAAATTTACAACTTGGACGGTAGCGAGTACGGCGATGAAGCGGAGCTTAAATCGTTGGTACAGGCTCTGAAAAAAGCCGGAATAGCAGCCGTGTGCGACATCGTCATCAACCATCGTTGCGCTGAGTACGCTTCGGATGGCCGCTTCATCTCGTTTGCGGACGAAGTAACGCCGAGCGGGAGACGAATAAATTGGGGAGCTTACGCCATCGTCGGCGACGATCCATTTTTTCGCGAAGGTCAAGGAGCCAACGATAGTGGCGACTCGATCGAAATCGCCCCTGATCTCGACCACACAAACGCCGAGATTCGCGAAGCGATCATCGAGTGGTTGAACTGGTTGAAAGATGACATCGGTTTCAGCGGATGGAGGTTCGATTTCGTCCAAGGCTACGCTCCGAATTTCGTGAGAGAGTATGTGGAGAAAACGGTTGGATTTGAGCAATTCTGCGTCGGCGAGAACTGGGTCGGGATGACGTGGTCGGGAAGCTTTCTCGAGTACAATCAAGACAAGCCGAGACGCGTGCTCGTGGATTGGTTGAACGCCGCAGACGAATGCGCGGCGTTGTTCGACTTCGTGACCAAGGGAATTCTACAAGAAGCAGTCAAGCGAGTAGAGTTTTGGCGGCTACGAGACCAGCAAGGCGGCATGCCTGGGCTTGCCGGCTGGGTACCGCAAAGTGCTGTGACATTTCTCGACAACCACGATACCGGATACCCGCAGAATCACTGGCCGTTTCCACTCGATCGTCTCGGTTTGGGTTACGCGTACACGCTTCTGCATCCCGGCATTCCCTGCGTGTTTGGCCCGCACATTTGGTGCTGCGACGAAAACTTGGGTTGGTCCCAATCGCTAACATCAGAAATTCGAGCTTTGTTGAGCTGCCGTAAGCTCGCCAACGTGTGCTGCGAGAGCAGAGTTGACATCAAAATCGCCGAGAGCGATTTATACGTCGCGTTCATCGATGACAAACTCATCGTCAAGCTAGGGCCGAGATACGACGTTCCGGGTGAAATACTCGCTCAAATCGCAGAGTTCGAGCTCGCAACGCACGGCGACGATTACGCGGTGTGGATTCGAAAAGAGTTACTCGAACAACCGTTCGAGGAGTGAGCATCGCGAGCGCCTTGGTAAGCATTTCGTTCATCGTTTTACATTTCGTCGGTGTTCCACATCTTCTTCCAAATCTACTCGAGGCTAGCCACGCGCGCAGAAATTTGCGACGCGTGCGCGACGAGACGTCGCGCGGCTTCGACCGCGAGAGACGCTCCTTTCATTCCCGGTCGCATCTCGCCATCTTTTTCGTAGTACTCGCGAATGTTGACCAAAACTTTCCCTTTGTACTTGCTCACCGTGCACCGTCGCGTGTTCGACATCTCGCACACCAGCTGCTCTTGGCTCGACGCCTCGCACGCCTCGATGGCGCTCGCCACTTTATCGATGTTCGCGTCGAGCACCCGCCACTGCGCCGAAGACAACGAAATCCCTTTCTTCCCCGGCTTGTACGGTCCCTCGCCACCGGCTTGATAGTACTCGCGAATGTCAACGAGCGTCGTTTCCTTCCACTTTCGCACCGTCACGCGCTTCGTCTTCGACAGCGCCACGACTTCGTTCTCCACCGCGTCGTCGCCGCCCGCGCTCGTCGCCGCGTCCGTCGTCGCCGCGTCCGCCGTCGAGCTCGCCGGCCGCGCGCTCTGCGTCGTCGCCGCCTCGCTCGCACCGACCCTCGCGTTCGCCACGAACCACCTCGGCGCCCCGCCCTCGCCGTCTTCTCTCCTCGCCGTCCCGCGCGCCGCCATCGCGTACAGCGCCTTGTTCACCGCCGTCTTGTCGCGCTTCAAAAAGCTCGCCAACGCCTTCGCCTCCGTCCCGTCCTCTCCGATCGCCTCCAGCGCCGCCAACACTCGCGTTTCATCCAGCGCGCTCTCTTCCGCCGTCGCGCTCGCCCTCTTATTCCCTCCGATCGTCGGCGACCCCTCGTCGTCGACGCGTTCGCGCTTCGTCGTCGCCGTCGTCGTCGCCCCGCGCGCGCCGTCCTCGTTCGCCGCCACCGCCGCGTCCGCGCGCCCCAGGAACGCGTCGATCTCGTTTTGCACGACGATTCGATCGACGTCTCGCCCGTCGTCGCCGCGCGCCGCGCGCAGGGCGTCGCGCACGGCCTCGCGCACCGAGCGTTCGGTCGCGCGCTCTAAATCGAGCGTCGGCAGCAGCGCGCGGCACGCGCGGCGCGTCTCGAGCGCGTCGAACGTCGGCGCGTCGTCGCTCGACATCCCGCTCGGGCGGCGCGCGCGACGTCGCGCGCCGTCGTCGTCGCGCGTCGCGACGTGACGTCGCGCGCGCATCGACGGCGCGTCGACGAGACTTCGCGACGCGACGACGACGCGCGCGCGGGCTCGACGACGGCGCGCGAGGGCATCGTCGACGCGACGGTCTCGCGCCGAGGCATCGCCGACGCGCGCGCGAACGCGCGGACGATCGATTCGGGATGATGACGACGACGGCGTCGGCGCGTCGACGGGCGATGTCGCTGATGCGCGACGCGGTGACGCGCGCGACGCCGATGCGCGCGACGACGACGCGCGCGATGACGCATCGCGCGTCGACGGCGGCGACGACGGCGCGCGCGTCGACGAGGACGCGCGCGGGGACGGCGGCGACGGCGACGGCGGCGGC
>Ga0228638_1000894_pt1 | contig 12843 bp, 16 predicted proteins | sample 48DmetaG_FD_182704 | JGI IMG/M metagenome (GOLD analysis project Ga0228638, IMG submission 182704) | Seawater microbial communities from Monterey Bay, California, United States - 48D | ecosystem: Environmental > Aquatic > Marine > Coastal | place: USA: California | collected 2016-10-31 | reverse complement strand
TTCTCTCCAAATAATTTATTAAAAACTTTCTTTTCTATCATAGATTTGTATCTTCTCGTTCGTTGTTGTTCTAATTTAGCAACTGGTGCCACACCATCAAATGCTATAAATACTTGGTTATTTGGTTTAATTTCGTCAATATACGCATCTAATTGTTTACAAACACCCATTATTAAATCTTCTTCGAATTTTTCATCATTTTTATATTTTTCATAGTCCTTTGTTAACATGCGTAATACATCATAAACTATTGAATTACTATCAAAATATAAATTATTTATCTCTTTTTTAAAGTTAAATAATTTTATTAACATATCTTTATGATTTCTTATCAAGTAGGAAAAATAACTTGGAACACCCATTTATCTTATTTTAATAATTATTCTTCATATTATTTTTTTATAATCTTAATAAAATATAGAATGGCTGATGAAGAACGAGGATGGACTGGATGGACCCAAAATCCAACAACAACAACAGAGGAGAAGACAGGAGAGGGAGGTAAAAGAAGAAAGAAAACAAGGAAGTCTAAAAGAGGAAAGTCCAAATTTAGAAGAAAATCCCGTAGAAAGACCAACAGAAAGAAAAGAAAAAGGCGTAGAAAGAGAAAAACAAAACGCCGTAAAAGACGTTAATAAGTTATAAAAATAATTCTACCATTATTTTTATAACATTTATATATATATATATGTCTGATAAACTAGCATCAAAAGTAGATCATAATATAAAAGGTTATAAAGCTAGCACATCTAGTTCTAGAAATGCAAGAAGATTTAATACTACAAGGAACAATCTAAATAAACCTCCTTTAAAACAAATACCTGGGGCACCAGATGATGTTAATAATGCATATAGAATAGCACAAATAACAGAATGGAAAGAGAAACGCAATATGCCGGTAGATGCAGGTGCCTTTAGAAAAGCTATTAAAGTTTTAAAAAATTACGGACTCCCAGATTATAATTATGATACAGATTCTGATAGCGGAACTGGTAATGATAGTGGTAGCGGGTTGGATATGTCTTTGGATACACCCAGATCCAGACCTAGAACAAACGCACTATCTACTCCACAAAGTGCTTCTTCTACTGATAGTTCCATGTCTTTAGATTCTGGTTACATCAGAAGAAGACAAAATGATGAAGCCATACGGGAAAGAATGAATTATGCAATTAGAAGAGGACACGTTAATATTGGGAGACAAAGACAATTAAAAAAAGAAGCATCTAGAAGCATGCAAAAAGATCTCAAGAAATATTTCGAAAAAAAATCCTCCTGGCTAGGTGGTGGAAAATATAAAACAAAAAAAAGAAAATATAAAAAACGTAAAACTAGGACAAAGAAAAGAAGATCTACTAAGAAAAAACGTAGAAAAGGCAAAAAGAAAAAAACAAGAAAAAGACGTTAATAAATCATATAAATAGTACTATACTAATTATTTATATGATATTCATTTCACCACCATTTGGTAATTATATTCATTTACCAAACACTATGTCTATTAAAGGAAGTTATACATTAAATCATAGACCTGGATTAATATCTCAAATCTTCAAAACATTAAGATATACTGATTTTAACGGAAAAAAAATGTGGATTAATAAAATTGGACTAAGAAATCCTGGTATTTTATATGGATTAAAACATTATAATCCAAAAACGGATATTATTAGTATAGCTATTATGGAAAAAGAACAAATACAAAAATTCAATGAAATCATCCCAAAAGATACTAATCTTGAAATTAATGTTAGTTGTCCAAATACAGATAAACATATGATTAATGATGGTATTCACATTTTTTTAAATCCTCAAAGAAAATGGTGCATTGTTAAATTATCACCATTGGTTGATAAAAAATTGATTGATAATTACTATAAACAAGGATTTCGTCAATTTCATTGTAGTAATACATTACCTACACAGAATGGGGGGGCTAGTGGACCTATACTAATAAAATATACAAGCGAGTTACTTAATTATATAAATAAAAATTACAGAGATACTATTACTATAGCTGGGGGAGGTATCTATAATCATGAAGTATTGAATAAATATAAAAATTTGGGAGCAACTTACTTTTCTGTAAGCACATTATTTTTTTATCCTGTTCATAGTGTAAAATTTTTTTATAATTATTACAAGAAAAACTTGTAAAATATTTAGTAATAATATAATCATAATAATATATACAGGAAAAATGAAAAATCGCAAAATAAACAGTTCTTTGAAGAGAAAAATCAAAAAACAATCCTCATCATATTCCATCATTTCCCAAAAAATTAAAAATTATCAGGAAATAATACAAAATACCATTTTATATATCCAAAAATACAAAACTTTGGATATAATAGATGCAGGTGACCTTAATATTTGTATTCAAAATATGGAAAATTTGTATGAAAGTTGTAAAAATGTTTTAATTTTAATAAAAGACAAAGAAAATGTTGATATTAATGATATCGCGAATCGTCTTCAAATTATAAATAATGAACTGTCTATTAATTTTAAATCATATGGAACAGGTAACTTGAAACATTTATTAGATATTTGTATTGGACCTGATTATATTAACAAGTATTTCACAAACAAACCTAAAGAAGGTTTATTCAATATTATTGAAAAATATATACATCCTATTAGTTACAAAATTATGGACTGGAAGGAAAAAAATACTTTCGAAAATAAAAAAATTAATAAAAAACTAGCCAAAAATAGAATTGTAGAAGATTTTATGTTAGTTGAAACAGCAGACAGTTTAGATTGTTTTGATTTAGCAAGAACAACTAAGAATTTTCAAACAAAAGTATATGGAATTAAGGTTTGTTTTCAAAACCCTGAAAAACGTAAAACACTTATTATTTCTGCTATTGTAGATGAAATGGTTATAGATTGTTTAAATGATAATTTTGTTGAGAAAAAAATACAATCATTGATTAGAGATAAACCCAAAGATGATATTTTTCAAAATGAAGATTTCTATAGATTTGTAAAGTCATTAACACTTAAATTGCTTTTAGTTTATAATAATAAAGAATTATACCAGAAATACACCGGTTATATTAGTCAAATTAATAGACTAAAAAAGAAAACAATTTCACAAGTTGTAAAAGAATTTATTTCAGACGATTTATTCGGTCAACGTAAAACACTAATACAATTATTAATAAAATATGATGACCTTGAATTACAATATTTGGCTTATCTATTATATGACTTATTATCAACCGAAACAAATGGAACTTTTGATACACTTGACCAAACTATTCTATTTGATAGTTTCCCTTGGGCTATAAAAAAGTTTTTCAGAGATGCTATGACTAATACTGTGAAATACACCAAAACTCTTACTAATTTTGATACTAGTAAAATTCCTATTGAACAACAGATATGTCTTATGAAAGCAAATGATAGTATTAAAGAAAAGGCTATGTTAAAACTTAAGGAAGTCAAGGCTAAATCGGAAGACTCAGGTTCAAAGGCTAGACAATACTTAGAAGGTCTTCTTAAAATACCATTTGGTATTTTTCGAAAAGAACATATATTATCTATTATGGAAACAAATAATAATAATTTTGTTGAAATTGTTAAAAATATTAAGGAGTCTAATAAAAATATTAATATTCCTACTAAAGAAAAATATTCTGCTCTTGAAATAAGTAATTATTGTGAATATTTACAAAATTCTTATATCAAAACTGTAGCAGAAAAATATACGTGTGAAATGATCAAAATTTTTAGCTCCGGAAAAAGAGATAATTTAATTGGTAATATTTGTTTTATTAATAGTGTTACTAAAAAACATAATAAAAAACAATATAAAATATTACATTCTGGAAAAAAAATTAATTACATGAAAACACATATTAATAAAACAATTAAAGAGTTATTCTTAAATAAAGAAGAAAATATAATTAAAGAATTATGTTCTAAAAACAAGTTAAAATGTCATAATGATAATACTTGTAAATTAGTCAAATCTATTAAAAATATAAATAAAGATTGGGATTCTGTTGGTTCTACTATTAAAGAAATTAGAGACGTACTAGACCAATCTGTATACGGACACTCTAAAGCCAAAAGACAAATTGAAAGAGTTATTGGTCAATGGATTACAGGAGAACAAACTGGATATTGTTTCGGATTTGAAGGTCCGCCTGGTGTTGGAAAAACTTCATTAGCAAGAAAAGGATTAGCAAATTGTTTAAAAGATAGCGATGGAACCACTAGACCTTTCTCATTTATAGCATTAGGGGGATCAAGCAATGGTAGCACCCTTGCTGGACATAATTATACATATGTTGGCTCTACTTGGGGAAGAATTGTAGATATACTCATGGAAAAAAAATGCATGAACCCTATTATTTTTATTGATGAACTAGATAAAGTTAGTAAAACTGAAAATGGTAAGGAAATTATTGGTATTTTAACACATCTTATAGACCCTACACAAAATGAAGGATTTCAAGACAAATATTTCAACGGTATTGATATTGATTTGAGCAAAGCGTTATTTATCTTTTCTTATAACGATGTCTCTTCTATAGATAGAATTTTACTAGACCGAATACATAGAATTAAATTTGAACATTTAACGCTTTTTGATAAATTAGAAATAACTAATAAATATATTTTACCAGAGCTCTTTCAAAAAATAGGACTAGATAATATTATACAATTTGATAATCCTGTTATCAAGTATATTATTGAAAACTACACTAATGAATCTGGTGTTCGTAAGTTGAAAGAAATTCTATTTGAAATCATTTCTGAAATTAATCTAGAAATTTTAAATAATGAAAATGGAGAGAAAAATATTCCAATTATTATTACAAAAGAACAAATTAAAAATAAATATTTAAATGATAGACACGAAATGATACATAAAAAAATACATCAAGAGGCAAGTATAGGTGTTATGAACGGATTATGGGCTAACGCATTAGGAATGGGAGGAATTATACCCATTGAATGTTTTTATTTACCGTCTAATAATTTTCTTGATTTTAAACTTACTGGTCTTCAAGGAGATGTTATGAAAGAAAGCATGAATGTAGCAAAAACTCTTGCTTGGAAATTAACTAGTAAAACCAAAAAAAATAAACTTGTTAAAGAATTTGAAAAAACTAAACTACAGGGAATACATATTCATTGTCCAGAGGGAGCAGTCCCCAAAGACGGCCCTTCCGCCGGAACCGCCATCACCACTGCTATTTATAGTTTACTTAATAATAAGGTCATTAAAAAAGATGTTGCTATTACTGGAGAAATAAATTTACAAGGATGTGTTACTGCTATTGGAGGACTTGAACTTAAAATTTTAGGCGGTATAAAAGCAGGAGTTAAAACTTTCATATTTCCAGAAGAAAATCTAAAAGATTATAATAAATTTATTGAAAAATATAAACCTAAAAATATTATCCCTGACGACATTAAATTTATAAATGTTAACAATATTAATCAAGTATTAAAAATTGTTTTTCAATAATTTTTTTAATATAATTATATAGTATATTAAGAAATGCCTTTATCATTAGACCCTGGAAATATTATGAAATTCGCCACTTATTTTTCTCCTATATTTATACCATCCTTTTTATTAGTTACTTCCGCTATTGAGGCAAACCTAAAAGGTGTTGCGTATATTATTGGACTTATGATAACATACGCAATTGGATATTTGATGAAATTTTTTTTTAGAAAACAGTTTGGCGACAGATATCTAAGAAGATCTTTTAATAATAACAACGGAACTCCACCTGGTTGGACCGCAACATCAATGCCCGATTATTGTAGTGTTTTTGAAGGACCCTTTGATCATTCTACAATTGGAAACGTTAATATGCCTTCATTAGTATCAATGTTTCATGCTTTTACTATTTGTTACATTACCCTTTCTGTTGCTACAAATACTGTAGTTCCTATTGGTGGAATATTATTTATAATTGGATTATCCATTAATGCTATTGTACATTTATATTTACGAAAAACGATGATGTGTGATAGTTTGCCTGGTGTTGTATTGGGATTCATTATCGGGGGTGGTCTTGGTGCTGCTTGGTGGGCTGCCTTAAGAGCAGCTAATCCTACATGGTTGTTTTTTGGACACGATAAACAAAAAAAATGTAAGCTTGGAAAAACTAAATTTAAATGCACATATACATAAATCATTTTACATTTTTAATATAAAAATTCCAAAATATTTTTGTTTTATCTCTTAATTTGTTTTTATACCAGTCATTAAATTGACGCGTTCCTATATAAGAAACAAAAAAACGATTCATAAAAAATTCTAATATTTTATTTAAATTAGCATTTTTATATTTCTCTAATATGTTTATAGATTGTACTTCCTTACCTGTTTTCATATTTACATAATTATGAAAATTAAATAACACTTTTTTCAATTTATCCTTTGTATTAATATCAACTATTGATATTTTACTTACATATGTTAAAGCACCTTTTCGACAATAAGGACACGGTAACCCACCACAAATGTCTTTTATAAATATCCAAACTTTATCATAATGTAATTTATATTTTTCACCATTCATTATTTCAGCTAAAGAATGAAATAAAATCCACGTTGGATTACCCCAGAACCCCTTTGTTCCCATTTTTCCACTTGATTTTTTAACTAATAATTTATTATTTTGTATTTTTAACATCCCCTTAGATTTATTATATTTATTTTTTTCTTTTTTAATACCATTATTTTTTTTTGATTTGCTCCACATATTACCTAAATTAAAAGACATTAGTATAAAAAATATAAAGAGAATAATTTATACTAATTAAATGAATCATAATGTTTCTAATTTTAACGATGAATTAATGAAAATGTTAGAAGAATCATACAATGAAACTGATAATAGTGAGAAATGTTTGATCTCTAATGAACCATTAGAACATAATTGTATTAATCTTGAATGTAATCATAAATTTAATTATAAACATATTTATAATGAAGTATATAAACAAAAAAAACAAGCTTGGCATAGTGAAGTAAATAAAGTTAAAAATGCTGAAATAAAATGCCCATATTGTAGAAATATTCAAAAAGGCATCCTACCTCACAGAGAAAATTATGATAAGATAAAATATGTTAATTGGCCCACAAGTTTAATGATGTTACCTGATAATTGTATTTATACATTCGCATCGGGTAAAAGAAAAGGAGAGTTTTGTGGTAAAAAATGTATGGGCAAATATTGTTCTTCTCATGGTAAAATAATACAAAAACGTGAAAAGAAAGAACAAGAAAAACTAGAAAAATTAGACCAGATTAAAAAGAAAAAGGAAAATAAAGCATCATTAAATACATTATCAATTAATATTATTATACCCAATGCTCAAATTAATAACTGTTCATATATATTCAAAAAAGGCAAAAATAAGGGATTTAATTGTTCCTGTAAAAAAATATATGAAAATAATCTTTGTAAATTCCATTATAAAAAATATATTAAAAAAAACACTATTATTCCACCATTATACAACAATATTTTATCATAACAATATTTTATCATAACATTATTTTATTAATATATTAAATATTAATTATTGAATCAACTTAAATAATTTATTAGTATTTTATATATCAATGAGTTCGGAAACTCAAAATGCTTTACTAGAAAACGTAAAATCTTGGCTAACTATAGATAATGAAATTAGGGCACTTCAAAAAGAAATCAAAGACAGGCGAAAACGTAAAAAAGAACTCACTATTAACCTTATGGGAACAATGAAATCTAATGATATAGATCAATTAAATGTTCCTGATGGAGAACTTATTTATAATAAAACTAAAACTAAAGCACCATTAAGTAAAAAACACTTATTAACTTCATTAACTCAATATTTCAAAGGAGACCAACGTGTTATTGATGAACTCAGTAAATTTATTATGGAAACTCGTACCGAAAAAGAGAAAGAAAGTATTAAACGAAAAATTAAAAAAAAATAATAAACATTTACTTAATTAAATAATAGTTATTTAATATATATAATACATGAATATATCTATTAAACATTCTCTTCCCGGAAAATTATCTACTATACAAAATGAAGTTGTTTCTATTAAATACAACAAAAAAGATGATTTTTTCCCCGATAATTATTATAAATACAATTTAAATGGTATTTTAAAAACTGATTTCTTACAAATAAAAAAAAATCCTAAATTATTCATTTATGCGTGTTGTTTTAGAGTCATAACTAGTAAGCCTAATAAAATTATACAAAACCCATTTTTAGAATATTTATTATTTAAATATCCAAATAGCAATAATAAACACAGTAATTTATGTATTTTTCCATTTAGAATATTGGGAAAAGACACAGTTAAAGAAGCTTCTAAAAAACTCACTAAAGACCTATATCCATCTAATGATTGTTTAGGTTATATTCAAAATTCTAAAGGTATATTTCTCTTTTATGAAATACCATATAAAAATTATAAAGTCCATTTACTTAAAAAAAATAATCAATTGTGGTGGGCAACTATACACGAATTGTGTAACCGAAAAAAAATATTGAATTATCCTATTCATAATTCAGTTAGCAAATTATTTTATAATAATTCTAAACTTATTTACCTTAAAAATAAAAAAAATATGAACATACAAATACCTACTATTTCTTATTATACAGAAACCAAAGAATTATTACCTTTTATATCTATCATGGGGATTAAAGCATCTTCCATGAGAACATTCGGTCCATATTATTATTTTACTGATTTTATAAATAGTTTTCGTGGAGCATGGAGCGCGATTTACAAGGAACGACAAATTCAAGATATATCTATAACAGACAAAAATGGCCTACTTAACTCTTCAGGATTTGTTAGATTTGTTCTCTTTACAAATAAACCACGAGTTATGTTGTATAGATCTACCGACCCATTTTATAAATATATTAAAACATTAGATACTTCCAACCAACCAAAAGGCGAGTTATTAAAAATTAAATGGGCACATAAATGGGATTCTATTATTGTTAGTAATTTTAAATTTAAAAATTTATCCGGTTTCTATCAAGCAAATTCCATGTTTGTAACTAAAACATTTGAAAGTTTTACGTCTTTAAGTTATCATCTTATTGATAAAAAATCTCTCAAGCCTGTATGGGATCCAAATTATGATAATTATTCTATAATATAATATTTATATTTATTATATGAACAAATATACCATTATTTTACTAGCATTTTTATTTATTAATGGAATGGGATCACTTATAAGTTATTTATTTCCCAATATACCATCCGATAGAGTTTTACCCATTATTTTATGGTTAAATATGATTCTTGCTTTAGCCTTCTTTTTACCAAATAGAGTAGCTACCTTCCTCACCCTTTAAGTTCGTTTTTGAATATATTAAAAATTGATTTTAATATATCTCTAATAATTCTTATTATACTAATCATGGAAAAACGCATCACATCTAAAACCCGTATTTATATTCAAAATTTTAAAGAACAATTAAAAAATAAAATCGTTAACGATAATAAACTTAACAAAGAAGACATGAACGATCTCGTCCAGTATATATATGATTTTCCACAATTAGCATTTCTACCACAAGATTTTCAAAAAAGAAAACGAGTTAAAAATGTTGTTCCTTATTTTGAACGGTGTTGTGCTCTTAGAGCTAATGGCGAACAATGCACTAGGCGGAAAAAAAATAATCCAAAATTTTGCGGAACCCATATTAAAGGAACTCCACACGGTGAAATAACACAAACAGATACTCCAAAAACACATACTAAAAAAACTTGTTGGGCACAAGAAATCAAAGGTATCATTTACTATATTGACGGAACCAATAATGTATATGATACAGATGACATATTAGGTGAAGCTGTTAATCCTAAAATTATAGCTAAATACACTAAGGAAGGAGAAAATTATAATATTCCTGCTTTCTTCAAATAATTTATAAATTATTAAACTAATAAATTATTTTTCATCTTTCTTTTTTGGTAATGCCTCATTTGGTATATTATTCTTTAAACACGTAGTTATAAATGTTACAGTTGGTCCACAATCATATATTGTTCCCACATACATTCCAGCACCAAATCCTACTAAAAATTGCCACATATATATATAATAGCTCTAGATTAAAGTTAAACATCCCAATAATATTGATATACTTGTTCCTACATGCCATAAAGCGTGAAATTGTAAATTCTTTGTATAACTACAATAAAATTGGTCTAAAACCCATAAAATCATAGATATTATAAAAACAACTCCATATGATTGGATTAATAGTTTCTCTCTAGTATTTTTATAAGATTTGTTTGATAAAAATAAAATATATAATTGAAGTCCTAAAAATAATAGCACAAAAAAATGAAACTTTACCAACAAAAAATAAGTACCAATCAAAAAAACAAAATAAAGGTTATTAGTTGTTTTATTTCTTCGTCTACGGAATTCTACAATTACATCATAACTAAAACTTAACATTCCACATTCATCAACCCATTGACCATATCTCCTTAATGTTCCATGTAATAACATCGTTCCTACTCCTAAAAATAATATACTATTTGAAATCTTTTTTAATTTTGTAAAATTTCTCAATATTAATCCTACAATTAAGTAACTAATAGCACTCATAGTATTATAATATTCTGCTACATACGGCAGAACATTATATTTGTCTTCGCAAAAGTGGACAGTCGCATCTGGATAACCCCAATACATTAGGTTATATTGTAGAGTATTTTCTAAGTTACTTTTATTTATTTTTTAGTTTAGCAATTTTAATATGCGTTGATTTTGAAATTATTTTTTTTAATAAAATAATATATAATGTCTCGAAAAAATAACGCATCTAATGATAAAAGTAAAGCAGACCCTAGTTTTATTCCAGAATGGCATAAACAACAAGAACTAATTCTTAAGAGATGGAGTTAAATCGGGTCCAGTTATAGATATTTACACGACAAAGCATTTCACAAATTTAATAGACAAAATTTATGGTTCGCATTACCTGTTATTGTTATTTCTACAATTACTGGTACGGCAAATTTTGCCCAAGGGTCTTTCCCAGCGGCATGGAAAGATTATGTTCCTCTTGGTATTGGATTTTTAAATCTGTCGGCCGGTTTAATTACTACTGTATCTCAATTTTTACGTGTAAGTGAACTTCTCGAAGGCCATAGAGCAGCAAGTCTAGCATATTCTAAATTTTCAAGAAATATTAGTGTAGAACTTAGCTTACCTGTAAAGGAAAGAACCTCAAACGGTTCTGAATTTTTACAATCTTGTAGAGCAGAATTAGATAGGTTGGTAGAACAATCTCCTAACATTCCTGAAATGATCGTTAATGGATTCATGAAACGATTTCCCGAACCAGAAAAAGACGCTAGTGGAAATCTTTCTAATGGATATAACTTCTTTAGACCTGAAATTCTTGATATCAAACCTATTACTATTTATAGAGATAAAGAAGAAGAAATTAAACGAGCAAAAGAACAAGCTGAAAAAGAAGCATTAGAAAAATCAGAAATTCGAAGAAAACTTGATAAAAAATTATTAGAAGATAAAAAGAAGGAAGAAGATGCTATACATAAAAGGATAAGAGCGGAATTTGTTGAACGTGAAAAGAAAATGAAAGATATGATTGAACTAACCAGAATCCGAACACAAACCCAATTGGTAGAAAGTAAATTTAATTCATCGGGAATAGAAGATAGTATGGAAACATTATTAAGTTCACTGAAAACAAATGTTGATGAAGTAAGTAGTTATAGTAGCGACGAAGAAAGTATTCTTGGAATAAATTCTAGAACAGATATGATTTCTCCATTATCTAGTCCACAGCCAAAAAGAATAAATATAGTAATTGAAGAAACTACAGAAACATCACAAGATACAGAAGAAACTATAGAAACATCACAAAATACAGAAGAAACTATAGAAACTACAGATAATAGTGGAAATAATTTAGTTTAAAGATTATTATAAAGCGCTTTACTCCAATATATACCCATAAGATAAATAGGTAACACCGCATAAATAGGTCTTTTATCTTCTACAATTGATAATGCGTTGTAAGTTAAATAACTCATTATTGGTAAACGAATAAATGAATATAAACAAAATTGTAACTTTTTTAACCATTTTAACCTTTTAGGATCTTTATTTGTTTTTAGATAGTAATATACGAAATATGAAGGTAAATTAGATAATTCCCCCCAAAATATTACCTTATCCGCCATATACATCGCCGGGTTTTGATGCAAAAGATATATACTTGCTAAATGATGATAACAGTAAAAAGCACTAGCAAAATTAAATTTTCTATATTTAATAGTATAAACCGTATCATACGCAAAATATCCTGAACAATATTGTTTTAATAAATAATAATTTTTATCATTACCTGATAATATATAAGATAAAGCTATTTGTGTTGCTGTTCCTGCGTGGAATAACGCAGTAAAATTATTTGCCATATGACCGTTTAAAAACTCGCCTTTTAATACATTATGTATCATATTAAATCCCATAAAACTTACACATCCGTCCATCAATCCCATTGGAGATACTTTTCTCGCAATTTCCATTATACTCATTTATATAAATATAGTTTTAATATTTAAATTATATTTATTAAGGACTTGATAATTCGCTATTTCCATTAGCTACTGTTCCGGCACTTGATAATGCTATTGCTTTTCCAAAACCAAAAAGTCGTGAAATATTCCATGTCTTTAATTCAACATTATTATTTACTACTTTTACATCAGCAACAGACGCAACACTAGCAGCTGCTGAACCCCCACCTGATTCATTATTATACATATAATAACAAGCAATT
>Ga0228638_1000865_pt1 | contig 13104 bp, 11 predicted proteins | sample 48DmetaG_FD_182704 | JGI IMG/M metagenome (GOLD analysis project Ga0228638, IMG submission 182704) | Seawater microbial communities from Monterey Bay, California, United States - 48D | ecosystem: Environmental > Aquatic > Marine > Coastal | place: USA: California | collected 2016-10-31 | reverse complement strand
AGCGCTCATGGTGTTTCAAATGTAGTTGAGGAAACTACCAAAGCAAGAAATCTACAATATTTTGATGCAACATGTCCTCTTGTAACAAAAGTTCACATGGAAGTAATACGTCATGCTAGATCAGAAAAAGATATTATTTTAATAGGTCACGAAGGTCATCCTGAGGTTGAGGGTACTATGGGAAGACATATCAATAACAATTTTAGCAACATATATTTAGTTCAAGATGAGAAAGAGGCATCTGAAATTATTGTTTCTAAGCCAGATGAGCTTGCATTAGTTACACAAACTACATTAAGTGTTGATGATACTAAATCTATAATTAGTATCTTGAGAGAAAGATTCCCTAATATAAAGGTCCCAAAAAATGATGACATTTGTTATGCAACACAAAATAGGCAAGATGCTGTAAAACAATTGGCACTAGAGTCTGACTATATGATAGTTGTAGGATCTGTAAATAGCTCGAACTCAAACAGACTAAAAGAACTTGCAGAAAAGTGCGGATGCAAGTCAGTTTTAATAGACGAATTTGAAGAACTTAATTTGTCTGACTTAGATGGTTGTAATACTATCTCAATTACTGCAGGTGCATCTGCACCTGAAGAAAGAGTTCAGGAAATAGCTAACGCACTTAGGAAGTATATAGGTGCAGAGATTAATGAAAATGGTGAAGATAAAGAGAATATATTTTTTAAATTACCACCGCTATTAAGATAGATGAAAATTAAAAATCACAGGCTTGAAGGAATAAAATTCTTAGAGTCACCAAATTTTAACGACAGACCAATGGATACTGACATAAGTTTGCTAGTGATTCACTCAATAAGCTTGCCCCCAAAAAAATATAATACGAACGACATAGAAAATTTTTTTTTAAATAAATTAGATTTTTCTTCGCATAAATTTTATAAAGCCATAGATGGATTGAAAGTATCTGCTCATATTCTTATCAAAAGGAGCGGAGATATAATTCAATTTGTACCTTTTGATAAGAGAGCATGGCATGCTGGTGTATCTTCATTTAAGGGGAAGGAGGATTGTAATAATTTCTCAATAGGTATTGAATTAGAGGGTGCTGATGATGATATTTTTGAAGATATCCAATATGATCAACTAATCTTGCTGACGTCATTGTTAATTAAAGAGTATGAATTAATAAACAAAGACAATATAAAAGGACATTCTGATATTTCACCGGGCAGGAAAACTGATCCAGGTGCAATGTTTGAGTGGGATAGATATTTAACCAATGTATAACTATAAGAAAATGCTTGTTATGCTCTCGCTCGGCTTTGGGTCCGGCTTACCATATATTTTATTAATTAGCACTTCAACAGCATGGTTAAGAGATATTAATGTTGACTTAAGTTATATAGGCTTTTTCACTTGGATAACTTTTGCATATACTTTTAAGTTTGCATGGGCGCCATTTGTAGATAGGTTTTCAATTCCTTTTTTAGCTCGTTTAGGACATAGAAAAAGTTGGATAGCTTTTATGCAAATACTTATTTTTCTTAGCTTATTAACTATATCTAATATAAATCCACTTGAAAATTTCATTTTATTTTGTATTATTGGCTCGATAGTTGCATTTGCTGGATCGGTTCAAGATATTGCAATAGATGCTTTTAGAATAGAGTATGCGCATATTAGTGATCAAGGAAATTTAGCAGCTTCATATCAATTGGGCTATAGACTGGCCATTATTGCAGCAACATCACTTGCTTTAATTTTTGCTGATGTTAATGGGTGGTCTTCGACTTTCAAATTAATGGCTGGCTTAATGTGTCTTGGTTTGCTAGGTATTATTTTCTCCAAGGAAGAAGAGAACACAGAGCTCGGTAAGCTTAACTTTAAAAATTCTATTGTTGAGCCTTTAAAAGATTTTATTTCTCGCTTTGGTTTATTCATGGCATCAATACTTTTATTAATAATAGCAACATACAGACTTACAGATATTGTGATGGGCCCGATGGCAACACCTTTTTACATTGATATGGGCTTCACACTTACCGAGATAGGTGCAGTAGTCAAAGTAATTGCATTATTTGCATCCATATTTGGTATATTTTTTGGTGGCCTTTTAATAAAGAGACTAAAAATTTTTAGATCACTTATGGTAGGAGCTTTTCTTGTCATGATAACTAATATTTTGTTTGCTTATGTAGCAATAGCAGAAAAAAGTATTACCTTATTGGCAATAATTGTGGCAATGGATAGTCTAGCTGCAGGGATAGTTGGAACTGTGAATATCGCATTTCTTACAAGCTTAGTGTCAAAGAAATACACCGGTTTTCAATATGCACTTTTAACAGGATTCATGGCAGGCCCAGGATTTGCAATTAAGGGTTTATCAGGATTATGGGCTAATTACCTTCAAGATATTTTTGGATTTGAATATGGGTGGATGGGTTTTTATATAACTACATCTTTGCTTACATTACCATCTATTTTATTATTGATTGGATACAGAAATTTTTTGATTAACCATGAAAAAACTTTATAGAAATATCTTTTTTATATCCCTTCTATTGGTGATGATCTTTAGTATTGTGCCAGCCTCATCAATACCAAATATTGCTGCATTATCTTATATAACAGACAAGATGATTCATGCACTAATATTTTTATATATTAGCATTATTGGCCTTAATTGTTATTTCAATATTAGTAAGTTATTTTTATTAGGGCTTATATTTTCCTTTGGATTACTAATTGAAATCATTCACTTCTATCATCCATATCGATATTTTGAAATAGCTGATTTGATATCAAATTTAGTTGGAATTTTGATAGCACTCATTATTTTTAATAAAAAAAGCACCTAAACTATTGATTTCTTTTTTTTAGACCTTAACTAGTGAGTAAGTTAGAAAACTAACATAAAATTTTTGGAATTATTTTAATAGGAGATAAAAAATGAAACTAAGACCTTTACATGACAAAGTTCTTGTTAAGAGAACTGAAGAAGAAGAAACATCATCAGGAGGCATTATTCTTTCAGGATCTGCCAAAGAAAAACCGTCACAAGGTGAGGTGATTTCAGTTGGTCCGGGTAAAAAAAATGACTCGGGAGAGGTTGCTACTATTAATGTTAAAGCAGGGGATACTGTCTTATTTGGACAGTATGCTGGTAATGAAGTTAAACTCGACGGCGAAGATTTTCTTATCATGAGTGAAAGTGATATTTTCGGCGTTATTGAATAAATAAAAATATATTAATTATTAAAGGAGAAAAAAATGTCAGCTAAAGATGTAAAATTCGGAGATAGCGCAAGAAGCCAAATGCTTGATGGTGTTAATACACTCGCAGATGCAGTAAAAGTAACACTCGGACCAAAAGGAAGAAACGTTGTATTAGACAAATCTTTTGGAGCACCAACAGTCACAAAAGATGGAGTTTCTGTTGCTAAAGAGATTGAGCTTGAAAATAAATTTGAAAACATGGGAGCTCAAATGATTAAGCAGGTAGCTTCTCAGACAAATGATGAAGCAGGTGATGGTACAACTACTGCAACAGTCCTTGCCCAATCAATTGTTAATGAAGGCAATAAAGCTGTTGCCGCAGGTATGAATCCTATGGATCTTAAAAGAGGAATTGATAAAGCTGTCAGTGCTGCTGTTGAACATGTTAAGGGCTTAAGTGTTCCTTGCGCAGATAGTAAAGCTATTGCTCAAGTTGGAACAATATCTGCTAATGGAGACCATGCTGTCGGCGAAATCATTGCTGAAGCTATGGAAAAGGTCGGCAAAGAAGGTGTTATTACTGTTGAAGAGGGAAGCGGTATTGAAAATGAGCTTGATGTTGTAGAAGGAATGCAATTTGACAGAGGTTATTTATCACCTTATTTTGTTACCAACCAAGACAATATGACAGTAGAGCTTGAAAGTCCACTCATACTATTATTTGATAAGAAGATTTCCAATATAAGAGATCTACTACCATTACTTGAATCAGTTGCAAAAGCAGGAAAACCGCTTTTAATCATTGCAGAAGATATAGAAGGTGAAGCATTGGCAACACTAGTTGTTAACAACCTAAGAGGTATTGTTAAAGCAGCTGCTTGTAAAGCTCCTGGGTTTGGTGATAGAAGAAAAGCTATGCTTGAAGATATTGCTATCCTTACTGGCGGAACAGTTATTTCTGACGAGGTTGGCCTTTCATTAGAGGGTGCCACCGTAGAAGATCTTGGAACTGCTAAAAGAGTTGTTTTGAATAAAGACAACGCTACTGTTATTGATGGTGCCGGAGATGAAAAAGATATTGCAGCAAGAGTTAATCAAATCAGAGCTCAGATTGAAGATACTTCATCAGATTACGATAAAGAAAAACTTCAAGAGAGAGTTGCAAAACTTGCTGGTGGTGTTGCCGTTATTAAAGTAGGTGCGGGTTCTGAAGTAGAAATGAAAGAGAAAAAAGCTAGAGTTGAAGATGCTCTTCATTCAACAAGAGCGGCTGTAGAAGAAGGAGTCGTTCCTGGAGGAGGATCGGCTTTAATTAGATGCCTAGAGGCTGTTGAAAAAGTTACTGGTGAAAATGATGACCAAAATGTTGGTGTCAATATTGCTAGAAAAGCTTTTGAAGCACCCCTAAGACAAATAGTTTCAAATGCTGGTGAAGAATCATCTGTTATTTTAGCTAATGTTAAGGAAGGTTCTGGTTCTTATGGTTTTAATGCATCATCAGGTGAATATGGGGATATGATAGAGATGGGTATTCTTGATCCTGCTAAAGTCACTAGAACCGCAATTCAGGCAGCAGGTTCTGTTGCTGGAATGATGATTACTACAGAAGCTATGGTTACAGATATTCCTAAGGATGATGCTCCAATGCCTCCAATGCCTGATATGGGCGGAATGGGTGGTATGGGCGGTATGATGTAATTTTTGTTGCTGTTCAACTAAGAAATGGGGCTTTAAGCCCCATTTTTATTAGATTTAAACATAGATTTAATTTAACATATGTATAAGCACATTTTACAAGGAGCGACATGGATATTTTAACTGACCAATCTTTTTTCAGAGCTTTTCATATTCTTTTTGGTATTGCATGGATAGGGCTACTTTATTACTTTAATTTTATTCAAGGCGAATATGTAAAAGTTGCAGAGCCAGATGCAAAAGCAGATGTATTTAAAAAATTAGCCCCAAATGCTTTATGGTGGTTTAGATGGGCTGCTTTATTTACTTTTCTTACAGGCGTAATTCTACTTCATCAAATTAGTGTACGAATTGGCACCGAAATTATACTTGGAGCTACTATGGGAACCTTGATGATGCTTAATGTTTGGGGAATTATCTGGAGAAATCAAAAAATTGTTTTAGGTATGAAAGAGGGTGATGCGGCGGCAGCTGGAGCTAAGGCTGGACTAGCATCAAGAACAAATACATTATTTTCTGTGCCTATGTTGATGTATATGGTCTATTCGGCGCATGGACAAGATGCTACAGGCCTCATAATTCATCCTGAATGGAGTAGCACAAGTTTGTTGATAGGCTTGGCTATTATTTTTGCTATTGAAGCGAATGCTATTTGGGGGAAAATGTTATCAGTCATAACATCTGTAAGAGCTGTTATTATTTCATCTTTCGTTTTATCAGTTGTGTTAAAACTAATTACAGATCTCGTTTAACTTATAAGCCTTAAAAAAGGGGAGCCTTAGCTCCCTTATTTTTAGAAAAACTTTTAAAATCTCTTTATTATCATATAAAATGTACTTATTTATAAGGAAATATAATGAGCAATAAACCAACTGAAGTTGAAGTTCTTGAAGCAGTAAGAAAACTTATATTATGGGCTGGAGATGATCCTGATCGAGAGGGCCTTGTTGAAACACCAAAGAGAGTAGCAAAAGCTTATAAAGAATTTTTTTCAGGATATCATGATGACCCTGTTGCAATTTTAAGTAAGACTTTTGAGGAAGTTGAAGGTTATGATGATGCAGTTATTGTTCGTGACATAAGAGTTGAATCACATTGTGAACATCATATGGTTCCAATTATCGGAGTAGCTCATGTTGGATATATACCCAACAATAGAGTTGTAGGAATCAGTAAATTAGCAAGACTTGTAGATGCTTTTGGAAAAAGACTTCAAACTCAAGAAACAATGACTGCGCAGATTGCAGATACTATAAACGAAGTTCTTCAACCTAAGGGTGTTGCTGTTGTTATAGATGCTGGTCACGGGTGCATGAGCACAAGAGGTATCCATAAAACTGAATCAAGCACTATAACATCAAGAATGTTAGGTATATTCAGAGAGGACAATAAAGCAAGAGAAGAATTTATTAACTTAATAAATTCGCCTAAAAAATTCTAAATGGATTCGGAAAAGATACTAGAACCAAGTATCAGTCCAAAAATTCCAATAATACTGGCATCAGGTTCTCAAAGCAGAAAGCAAATGCTAGAGGATGCTGGTATCCTTTTTGTTGTTATTAAGACAAATACTGATGAAGATGCTTTAAAAAAGAAGCTGAATCATCTTCCGTTTGAACAACAAGTTATAGAGCTTGCCATTGCTAAAGTAGTTGATGTAAGTATAGAAAATCCAGATCATATCGTAATTGGTGGAGACCAAATGTGTATTTGTGACTCAAAAGTTTTTGATAAACCAGGCTCGGTAGAAAAAGCAATTGAAAATCTAAAATTGCTATCAGGAACTGTTCATTTTCAGCATAGTGGAATATGTATATACAAAAATGGTAACAAGTTATGGGAATACTCTGAAGTTGTAAAAATGACGATGCATAAATTATCTGAAGATGAAATTATTAACTATGTTAAGTTAGAAAACCCAGTCAATGCTGCTGGTGCATATAAATTTGAATCTTTGGGATGTAACTTGTTTTCTTCTGTAGATGGTAGTTCTTATACCGTTCGAGGTATGCCTTTACTCCCTTTATTAAATAAATTAAGAGAACTAGATATAATAAATCTAACATCAAAAGTATGAAAAAAAATTTACAAGTATTTAATACTTTTTCAGGAAAAAAAGAAGTCTTCACTCCAATTAATCCTAAGCATGTAAAAATTTATGCTTGCGGCCCAACTGTTTACAACTATGCTCATATTGGTAATGCAAGGATGGCAGTTGTTTTCGATACTTTAGTAAGAGTTTTAAGGTATGTCTATCCAAAGGTGACATATGTATCAAATATAACCGATATAGATGACAAGATAATTGATGCTGCTAATGAACTAAATGTCCCTATAAATGAAATAACTCAAAAATATACTGATATATACAATGAGGATATGTCAAAGCTACTCGTCAAAGCTCCTGATATTCAGCCAAAAGCAACTGAGTACATATCTGAGATGGTAAATCTTATCGAAGATCTTATATCTAATGGTCACGCTTACAAAAAAGATGGTCATGTATTATTTCATGTTCCTTCTTATGAAAATTATGGGAAACTTTCTAAGAGAAACCGTGACGAACAGATTGCTGGTAGCAGGGTTGAAGTTGCACCCTTTAAGAAAGATCCAGCTGACTTTGTTCTTTGGAAGCCAAGCAATAATGAGCAACCAGGATGGAATTCTCCATGGGGATATGGAAGACCGGGTTGGCATACAGAATGTTCTGCTATGTCAGAAAAAACATTAGGACTTCCTTTTGATATTCATGGTGGAGGTAGAGACTTAACTTTTCCACATCACGAAAATGAAATTGCCCAAAGCTGTTGTTCTTCATCAGCTAATAGCAATCCAAAATCTTATGTTAATTATTGGATGCATAATGGTTTTGTAACAGTTAATGGTGAAAAAATGTCCAAATCTTTAGGTAATATTTCTTTAGTTAAAGATTTAATAGAAGATAATCATGGTGAAGTGATTCGCTTATCACTTCTTTCTTCTCATTACAGACAGGCCTTAGATTGGAATGATAAGGTTATTCACCAAGCAAAGAAGTTGTTAGATAAGTTATATAAAGTTTTGGCAGAAATTGAAGATATTCAACCATCACAAATAAATGAATCCTCAATAGTCTTTTTAGCTCCTCTTTTAGATGATTTAAATACTCCAGGCTTGTTAGCTAATCTTAATAAAATTATTAAAGATTTTGGTTCTATTTCTCATGACGATTTACCAGAATTTAAATCTAAGTTAATTTTAGCTTCTAAACTTATGGGAATATGCCAAGAGGATTATCAAGATTGGTTTTCAAATGACAGAACCGCACTAGATATTAATAAAATTGAACAACTTATATCTCAAAGACTTGATGCAAAACAGAATAAGGACTTTGTAAAAGCAGATTCAATAAGACAAGAGTTATTAGAAATGAGTATTGAAATTAAAGATACAGAGTCTGGAACTGATTGGAATTTTAAGACATGAACAATCAAAATACTTTACTGGCAGAGTTGCCGGAAGAATATAATGATATTTCGCAAACCCTACAAAGTGCAGATTTGATTTTAACCAATGCTGTTGCAAATTCAAAAACCCTTTTCCATACCTTGGCTGTTTCATCAATAGACAACAATGAAGTAGCAACAAGAGTAATGGTGCTTAGAGAATTTAATTTAAAAGAAAGATTTTTAAGATTCCATACTGACTATAGAGCGGCAAAGATCAAACAATATAAGAATAATAATTCAGCAAGCGTATTAGGCTATGATCCCGAATTAAAAATTCAAATCAAACTGCAGGGTTCTATATCAGTTCATTATGATGATCATTATTCTAAAACAGCATGGGATCAATCTACATCAAGGTCTAAAAAGTGTTACTCGGTCAAGGGAGGCTCAACCCTTAAAATATCCGATCCAAAAGAATATGACTTGAAAGATGGAAATATAGAAGATGGTTTTGATAATTTTGCAGTCCTTAAGTTTTCATTTACTTCCTTAGAATTCCTTCATTTAAAAAGCTCAGGTCACAGAAGAGCAATTCATCACTGGGAAGATGGTCAAATATCGTCATGGCTTGTACCCTAAGCAAATATATTTAAATCAGCTTTTTTACTTGGTGCCCTCTGCAGGAATCGAACCTGCAACTAATCCTTAGGAGGGATCTGTTATATCCATTTAACTAAGAAGGCGTCTATTTTTAATACTTTAATACTATTATAATATGGCTCATGAATATTTCATTACCCGACGGAAGTCTACGTGAACTTAAAACAGGTTGCACAGGACTCGATCTTGCTAATGATATTGGCCCAGGCTTAGCTAAGGCAGCAATTGCGGTTACCGTAAACGGAATTCAAAAAGACTTATCAGACCCTATCTTAGAGGATTCGGAAGTTTCAATAATTACGATAGATTCTGATGAGGGTCTTGAAATTATGAGGCATACTCTTACTGCTCAAGTTTTAGCCAGGGCTGTAAAAAATTTATATCCTGAAACAAAGCTAGCTATTGGACCAACAATTACTGATGGTTTTTACTATGATTTTGAATTTAAAGAATCTATTTCCAATGAAAATTTAGAGGCTATTGAAAAAGAGATGAAAAAAATTATCTCATCCAATGCTGCTATAACTAAAGATTTTCATACCAAAAAAGAGGCTATTAATGTATTTAAAACTAAGGGTGAGGGATATAAAGAATTAATTATTAATGAATCCGATCAAGAAGACAATTTTCAGCTTTACTATCAAAATGATTCTGATTTTGTAGACTTGTGCAAAGGACCGCATCTTCCAAGCTTAAAACACATAGGCGCATTTAAATTAACAAAACTAGCTGGAGCCTATTGGAAGGGTGACTCGAAAAATAAAATGCTAACAAGAATATATGGAACAGCATGGAAGAATGATAAAGACTTACAGAAATATATAACCTCAATAGAGGAAGCGGAAAAAAGAGATCACAGAAAAATTGGTAAAGAACTTAATTTATTTCATTTTCAACAAGAGGCTCCTGGCATGGTTTTTTGGCATCCTGATGGATGGGTCATATATAGGCTTCTTCAAGATTTCATTAGAAAAAAATTAGATGCTTGTGGTTATAAAGAAATTAATACACCACAGGTAGTAGATAGAAAATTGTGGGAAGCATCTGGTCACTGGGATAAATATAGAGAGAATATGTTCATAACAGAAATTGATGAAGAGCATGCCAACGAAAAAAGAACAAATGCTTTAAAACCAATGAATTGCCCTTGCCATGTTCAAGTTTACAATCAAGGACTCAAATCATATAGAGATTTACCATTAAGATATGCTGAATTTGGGTCATGTCATCGCTATGAGGCGTCAGGAACTATGCATGGTCTTATGCGTGTCAGAGGTTTTACTCAAGATGATGGCCATATTTTTTGTACTGAAGATCAGATCGAATCAGAAACCAAGCTTTTTATAGAATTACTATCCGAAATTTATACTGATTTAGGTTTTGACTCATTTGATATTAAGTTATCCACCAGACCCGAAGTGCGAGTTGGGTCGGATGAAGTATGGGATAAAGCTGAACAAGCTCTTGAAAATGCTATCAATAAATTAGAATTACCATATGAAGTTGAAGAGGGTGATGGTGCTTTCTATGGACCTAAATTAGATTTTGTTCTAACTGATGCTATCGGTAGGGAATGGCAATGTGGAACGTTCCAAGCTGATTTTAATTTGCCTGGAAGACTTGATGCAGAATATGTTGGCGAGGATGGGTCTAAACATCAACCCGTCATGATACATAGAGCTGTTCTTGGTTCATTTGAAAGATTTATTGGCGTGCTCATAGAAAATTATGCAGGCAAACTTCCGCTGTGGCTTGCACCTACTCAGTTAACAATTTGTTCGATAACATCTGATGTAAATGAGTATGCTCAAAAAATTCATAATAGATTAAAAGATTTAAATATTCGTTCTAAATTAGATCTCAGAAATGAAAAGATTAGTTACAAAATCAGAGAACATAGTAATGCAAAAGTCCCTAATATTATTGTCTTAGGAAAAAATGAAGCAGCCTCTGAAATGATAACTTTGAGAAAGCTTGGCAGTTCTGAAAATTTTTCTTATTCGCTTGAAGAATTCATTGATCAAATTTTTAAAGAGGCATCACCAAAATAGATGAATTCTTTATTTATATATCTAATCAAGTTATACCAAAAATTTATCTCTCCACTGATAGGAAGTTCTTGTAGGTTTAATCCAACTTGTTCAAACTATGCAATAGAAGCTTTTAATAGGCATAACTTTTTTTATGCCTTGTATATCAGTACTAAAAGAATTTTAAAATGCAACCCTTTTGGGCCATTCGGCAATGATTTTGTTCCTAAATAAATAGCTTAAAATATTTGTATTTATTGTTTTTTTCCCTTAACCTACGCTTATATATATTTAAACCTAAGGGGGGTTTTCGTTATGTCATTACGTATAACTAAGTATTTATTATTATTACCATTAACAATTTCTTTGTTTGGTCTCAATTTAGTTGCTCAAGAAATAGAGGAAGTAATTGTTACTTCAACTAAAAAAGCAGCATCTGTTCAAGATCTAGCTCTTTCAGTTCAGGCTTTAACTTCAGCCGATTTGGTTGAATCACAAATCACTGAAACTGAAGATATGGCTGAATTAATACCAGGCTTTATTCAATCTCCAGGTATTGGTTCAGGTACCAATGTTGGTATCAGGGGTTTAATTGGAACAGCTGTTGGAGCAAATACGACAGCTTCAGTTCAATCTCACATAAACGGACTTCAAGTAAATAGTTCAGTTTTTACAACAATAGGATTCTTTGATTCATCGCAAATAGAAATTTTATCTGGTCCACAAGGTACTCTTTTTGGAAGAAATGCAACAGGCGGTATTATTAACGTTACTACAACTGCTCCAGAACATAACTTTGAAGGTTCAATGAAGTTTGATATAGGACAAGGCGGTCAAACTAGAATGACCTATGCACAAAACTTTGACCTAACAGATAAATTAGCAGCTCGTATAGCTGTTCAATCTTATGAAAAAGATGGTCAAATTTATAACCTTCACACTGGAAACAATATCGATGATAGAAGTACAGAAGATTACAGAATTTCTTTGAACTACGCTATTAATGATACAACCGAATTAGATATCATTCATCAATCCCATAGTGCTGATGATAATAGATCTCATTTTACTGCAAACCGTTGTGAAAGAGATGTATTTTATGGGTGTCTTCCATGGGAAGAAGGTCAGCTAAATGCTCCAGGTTATACATCTGGTTCTGTAGATGGTTTATTTGGAATTCTTTCACAAACTAATAATAATTATGATGAGTATGCGAACTCTATTTACCCATCATCAATCGATGAGGTTAATAGAGACTTTGACCCTCATACAAAGCAAACATTTGATTTAACACAAATAATTCTAACTAAGCAGTTTGATAATTATGAATTAAAAGTTAGAGCTTCAACATCTGATAGAGATTATTTAAGAACAGGTGATGTTGACGGTTCAGTTGCTTCAGAAGGATTTACTTCAGGAGTTATTAACGCCATTATGAATGGTGGAGTGGAAACTGCTGTTGTGGCAGCTGCTTTAGCAGATCCAACAAATGTTGCGGCAATTGATGCTGGTTTAGCAACTGCTGCAGAAGTTCAGGCTGGCGCTCAAGCAGCTTATCTCGCTGCTGTTGCAGCTGGTGGTACTGCCGATATTCCAGTCTTTGATAATGATAATAATCAATTTACTATGCCTCTTGGTCTGCCGTGTATGGATAGCGTAGGAGAGTGGAGTGGTTCATACGAATGTTCTGATGTTGTAGAAACTACTGACCAAGTAGAAATTAACTTAGTTTCAGATTTTGATGGCCCAGTTAACTTTGTTGCTGGTCTTTTTGCTTGGGAATCAAATAACCATAATACTTTCTACACTCATACTGCAAGTTATAACGTTTTAAGAAGTTTTGATTTACATCCAATGTCAAATTACTTTGCTGTTGGAAATGGTTCGCTTCCAGAACTTCAAGGACAAGGTTATGGTGGCCTAGGATTCTTTAATGAATTTGTTGGTTGGGCTGGTTCAGGCTTTACTGATACATTTGATATTGCAAATCCAGCATATGTCGCAGCAAATGTTGGTACGGCAGCTTGTACAGAAGCGGCAACAGCTGCAACCTGTGTAGAGTTTGCTGCAGAAGACTTAGATTTTGTTACTTATTTAGCTAC
>Ga0228638_1000864_pt1 | contig 13124 bp, 10 predicted proteins | sample 48DmetaG_FD_182704 | JGI IMG/M metagenome (GOLD analysis project Ga0228638, IMG submission 182704) | Seawater microbial communities from Monterey Bay, California, United States - 48D | ecosystem: Environmental > Aquatic > Marine > Coastal | place: USA: California | collected 2016-10-31 | reverse complement strand
AAAAATGATTTACATCATATTTTGAAATAGTTTGCTGTTCATTCAGATTCCTTATATTTGATCGATCTAAAATCAATTAATTATGAATATTCGTCTCTCCAAAAAGCTAATTGTTAGCACATTACTGTTTGCTCCAATGGTACTTCTCGCGCAAAGCACAAAACACATTGCCCTCGATTCCAAAGAGGTGAGTAAGTCAACAGTTGAAGCGATTGGAAAGCTTCAGATTGCTGCGAAAAATGCAAGCTATTATCAAATGGATGTTGGTTCTTTATTGGAGCAACTGGACGGCATTGCCTACCGTGAATTTACAGGTAATGGATTCACAGCAGTAGTGGATTTGCCCCATCCCGGAGGCTCAATGCACACCTATTTGGCAAAAGGAAACTATACAATGCATCCTGACTTGGCGTCGAAATATGAACAAATTAGATCGTTTGATGCAACTGGTGAGAACGGTGCATTTGTCAAATGGGATGTGACACAGCACGGCCTCCATGCAATGATTATGACACCTGGACAGCCCACCATTTTTATTGACCCAGCTATTCAAGGGAATGCTGCTTTTTACATCGTTTATTTTAAAAGTGAGTTTTCAACAACGAAAATGAAGGATTGCCAATTTAATAGTGAATTGGAAGCATTGAAAGAGACGCAAGAACCCGTTTCTCAAGCGCAAACGCCATATGCTTCTTGTGAGCTACGAACCTACCGCCTTGCTGTTGCAGCAACAGGTGAATACACCTCTTTTCATGGAGGATCTGTGGCCGATGCTCAAGCAGCTCAAGTTACAACGATGAATCGTGTGAATGGTGTTTATGAGCGAGATATGGCAATTACAATGACTATTATCGGAAATAACGATCAAATCATTTACACATCTGCAGGTGCAGACCCATACACCAATGGTAACCCAGGAGCAATGATTGGTGAAAATCAGTCCAATGTCAATTCGGTAATCGGGAGTTCAAATTACGATATTGGTCACGTATTCGGAACGAATTCAGGAGGTTTGGCTGGTTTAGGAGTTGTATGTAGTAACGGTAAGGCTCGTGGAGTTACTGGAAGTAGTGCGCCAATAGGAGACCCTTTTGATATTGACTATGTAGCCCATGAAATGGGACATCAATTTGGAGCAAATCACACCTTTAACAATTCATGTGGTGGCAATAGAAATAATGCTACTGCAATGGAACCAGGTAGTGGATCTACAATCATGGCATATGCCGGGATCTGTTCACCAAATGTTCAGAGCAATAGCGACGATCACTTTCATGGAATAAGTCTAGAAGAAATTGGCATAGAAATTTCAAGTGGAGGTCATCAATGCGAGCAAATTACATCTTTAGCGAATGTTGCTCCAATTATAACTTCGACCAATGGAAATATTGCGGTCCCGGGAGGAACACCTTTTGCACTAACAGCAGTTGTTGACGATCCAGATGGTGACCCAATAACTTACAATTGGGAACAAATGGACAATGATATAAGCCCACAGCCTCCAATTTCCTCATCGAATGATGGACCTAATTTTAGAAGTTGGGAGTCGAATTCTGATCCAACACGTTATTTCCCAAAGCTACAATTCGTAGCCAATAATGGTCCATTTACGTGGGAACGTCTGTCAGATGTTTCACGGACAATGAACTTTAGAGTATCGGTTCGTGACAATTCTCCGGGCCCAGGAAGTTGTAGTAGTTACGAAGATGTTTCAGTTTCAGTGGATGGAAATTCGGGCCCATTCGTGGTTTTGTATCCTTCTGATTTGGGAATCGTATGGGTCGGAGGTTCAAATAAGATCATTACTTGGGATGTTGCCAATACTGACAACGCTCCGGTTAATTGCAGCACAGTGGATATATTTCTGTCTACAGACAACGGTTTGTCATATACGACGACTTTAGCAACGGGTGTTCCAAATGATGGATCTGAGTTGGTTGTAGTGCCGAATGTTTCTGAAATGGCATGCAGAGTTATGGTGATGAGTTCGAACGGTACTTTCTTTGATGTTTCTGATAAGCGATTCGAAATTCAAATGAGTTTTGCAGGGATTGATGAGGCGTCGATTAATTCTTCGGTTAGTATCTATCCAAATCCAGTAAGTAAAATGCTGAATGTTGCATGGGACGAGAATATTGAATTGATTGAATTGACGGATTCTAGAGGGCGCTTATTGAAGCGATTCTCTGTCAATGAATTGAATGAATTACAGATTAACCTTGCCAACTATTCAGGAGGTGTATATTTTGTAAATTTAACGAGTGATCAAGGCAAATCAGTTCACAGTATTATTAAGGAATAGTGTGAACCAAGATATTAAAAAGGGACGCTTTCGGGCGTCCCTTTTTTTGTATTTCTTTTCTTTACGGATTCATGGTATGATTGAAAACAATTTCTCGATTATCTCATGAAGAAAGAGTGCCTTTAGGAATAAATAATAACTTTGTTGCTCTACTTTCATTATGGACGAGCAAAAGAAAATAGCCGTTATTGGAGGTGGCTCATGGGCTACGGCTTTGGTTAAAATATTATGCAACAATGTATCGAGTGTAAATTGGTACATGCGTAACGAGGAATCTGTTGCTCATATCTTGAAGTTTCGCCACAATCCAAAATACTTGCAATCGGTTGAGTTTGATTTGAATAAAATCAACGTTAGTACCAACCTAGTAGAGGTAATTGAACGATCGGAGCTGGTAATCATTGCAACTCCATCTGCTTTTTTAGTTAAACTCTTCGAAGATTTCCCTGAAGGATTGATGGAAGGGAAATCATTGTATTCGGCCGTGAAAGGAATTATACCTGAATACAACGCGATTCCTGCACGATTCATTCATAAAACGTTTGGAATTCCTTACGATTCCATTGGAATAATTTGTGGACCTTGTCATGCTGAAGAGGTTGCTCTTGAGCGCTTGTCTTATTTGACGATTGCATGTCAGGATGAAGAACGTTCTGAGGAGATGGCAGATTTACTCTCTTGTCGCTACATAAAAACGACAGTTTCAGATGATTTATTTGGGACAGAAATTTCGGCAGTGATGAAGAATATCTATTCGATTGCATCTGGAATTTGCTCTGGCCTTGGTTATGGGGATAATTTTCAATCTGTACTGATATCGAATGCAATTCAAGAAATTGAAAATTTAATCGATGAGATGAGCCCAATTCACCGAGATGTTAAATCATCAGCATATTTAGGGGATCTATTGGTAACGGCATACTCCAAGTTCTCCAGAAACCGAACTTTTGGTTTTATGGTCGGGAAAGGCTACTCGGTAAAAAGCGCGCAATTGGAAATGGACATGATTGCAGAAGGGTATTATGCGGTCAAAAGTGTTATGGAGATCAAAAATAAATTTCAAGTTGAAATGCCAATTGTAGAGGCTGTTCACAATATCCTTTACGAAAAAATTTCTCCTGTTATTGAAATGCGAATTCTAACCGACAAACTGAGTTAAATATCGGGATGGTGGGCTTCGACTTTTGTGATTTCAGTAACATTCAAAAAAGAACTATATTTCGGCAATTAATTCAACCAGAGCAATGAAAGTCTTCAAATTTGGTGGAGCATCGGTGAAAGATGCACAAGCGGTTAAAAATGTCGCCCGTATTTTGTCTTTGTACGACGGAGAAAAGTTAGGGATTGTAATTTCTGCAATGGGAAAGACAACCAATGCGATGGAGAAGGTTATCGATGCTTATTGGATCAAAGATGAGGTCCTATTCCAAGATTTAGTCGAAGAAATAAGACAGTTCCATTATGAAATTATGGATGTCCTATTTTCCGACCGAGAATCGAAGGTTTTTGATGCTGTGGATCAGGTGCTGAGAGATTTGGGAGAGAGGTTCAAAGAAGATCGTTCCGGCAGTTATGATTTTGAATACGATCAACTTGTCGGTTTTGGGGAACTTATATCAACAAAAATTGTTTCGTCTTTTCTCATTGAATCGGGGTTTAGCGCAAAGTGGATGGATGCAAGAACGCTCATTCAAACGAACAATATTTTTCGTGAGGCTGAGGTCGATTGGGAACAAACGGAGCACAATTTTCAGTCGAAGTTTGTGCCTGAATTTGATGGGACCGATATTTTGGTGACACAAGGTTTCATTGGAGCAAATTCGAGTTCAACAACGACCCTTGGGAGAGAAGGTTCCGATTTCACTGCAGGAATTGTTGCGTATTGTTGCAATGCCGATAACGTTACGATATGGAAAGACGTTCCAGGAATGCTAAATGCCGATCCAAAGTGGTTTGATCATACCGTGAAGTTGGATCAAATCTCATTTCGTGAAGCAATTGAATTGTCATATTATGGAGCGTCAGTAATTCATCCAAAAACGGTGAAACCACTCCAAAACAAACGGATTCCGCTTCATGTGAAATCGTTTCTTGATCCGAGTGCTGAAGGCACGGTGATTCAAGAGTCGACGACCTCAGATCATCTTGTACCTTCATTTATTTTTAAAATGAACCAAGTGTTATTTTCAATTTCACCAAAAGATTTTTCCTTTATCGTTGAAAAGAACTTAAGTGATATTTTTGCTCGGTTGTCCAAAGCGAATGCAAAGATTAATTTGATGCAGAATTCTGCATTAAAATTCTCGATTCTTTTGGATGGCGATAAGGTAGATAGTTCACAAATCCTCGAAGTATTCAAAGATTCATACGATGTAAAGTTCAATGAGGGACTGGAATTGGTTACAATACGTCACTATGATCAAGCAACGATTGATCGAGTTACTGAAGGAAAAGAAATATTATTGCAGCAAAAAACGCGAGAAACAGCGCGCCTGATTGTAAAGCAAAAATAAACTCAAGAACTTGGATTTACGAGTAGAACTTATTTCAGTTTGTCTCTCTAATAGGCCAAGTTATTTATGAACTGTTTCGCCGATTAAATTCAATCACAAATATCGAATCGTTGACCGACTGAAAGAATACCTCTTTTGGGCTAGTGTAATTTTGTTTTACAAAGTGTATTTTTGTGTACTTAAATGACAAAAACATTATCTGACATAACGAATGGTTCCAAAGTGACGGTGTCTGAAATATCCCAATCCAAGTTAAGAGTTAAACTGATGGAGATGGGTGTGATTAAAGGACGGATACTTACCGTGTTGTATCGGGCCCCTTTTGGTGATCCAATGGCCATTGATATTGATGGGTATGTTTTGTCACTTCGTAAAGATGAGGCCTGCTTGGTGGATGTTGAACTAATGACTGAACTGTGAGAATAGCGTTAGTTGGGAATCCGAACACAGGAAAAAGTTCTATTTTCAATTTGTTGACCGGCTTGCGTCAAAATGTAGGAAACTTCCCTGGGGTTACAGTCGATAAGAAAGTTGGAAAGCTCAAGGTTCTGGGTCAAATGTACGAATTGATTGACCTTCCAGGAACGTATAGTATCTACCCTCGATCTCGTGATGAACAAGTTGTATATGATAGCCTTTCAAATTTGGATTCCAGTGAGTATCCAGATGCTGTAATGGTTGTTGTCGACGCTTCCAATTTGGAACGTAATTTGTTGCTGTTTTCTCAGGTCTATGATTTAGGATTTCCAACTATGATGGTCTTAAACATGACGGATATAGCCGATCGTCAGGGGAAAAAACATAACATTGAACAATTGCAGTTCATGTATCCAGAGGCGATAATCGTTGAAGCAAATGCACGTGCTGGATTGGGAAAAGAGCGGATCAAGAACGGACTCTCTAACTTAATTTCACGTACGACGACGTCAAGAAAGTTATTGTCAGTTGATGATTTTTCAAATCAAGAGGCGGAGACCCTTGAACGGTTTGAAGAAATTCGGCAGGGGTTGGAAAAGGTTGTATCGAAAGAAGAACGTTCAGAAGTCAAAAACAAATGGGACAAAATCTTAGTACACCCTTTTTTCGGGTATGTTATTTTTGGATTTGTTCTCGTTGTAATTTTCCAGTTTATTTATGCGTTTGCCTCGATTCCTATGGACTTGATTGATGGTGCTTTTGCCATGTGGAGCAATTGGATGTCAAATGCAATGCCTCCCGGTGTATTTACCGACCTAATCACGCAAGGAATTATCCCAGGAGTAGGAGGAATCGTTATTTTTATTCCCCAGATTGCATTGTTATTTTTTTTCATCACAATTCTTGAGGAAACGGGCTATCTCTCTCGTGTTGTGTTCATTATGGACCGTTTGATGCGGCCGTTTGGTTTGAATGGAAAGAGTGTTGTTCCGTTGATGTCGAGTGTTGCCTGCGCAATTCCTGGGGTAATGTCCGCTCGTACAATTTCAGATTGGAAAGAACGGTTGATTACAATTATGGTTGCACCTTTAATGAGTTGTAGTGCTAGAATTCCTGTTTTTACACTTCTTATTGCGATTGTTATTCCCGAAGAAACAGTTTTTGGTTTCATGAACCTTCAGGGTTTGGTGCTATTTGCACTCTATCTCTTGGGTGCTGTATTTGCGTTGTTGGTTGCTATCCTGTTAAAAGCAATAATAAAGACGAAAAAGCAAGGGTTTTTATTGTTAGAAATGCCGGAGTACAAAGCACCGCGTTGGAAAAATGTCGGCTTGACAGTTTTTGAAAAAGTACGTGTTTTTGTATGGGATGCAGGTAAAATAATTTTAGCGATCTCTATTGTGTTGTGGGCACTTGCAAGTTATGGCCCGGGCACAAGGATTGAAACATCAATAAACAATGCAAAGCAAGAAGCGGTTGAGATGCAGCTTTCGAAGGATGAAACAGACCAACTGGTGGCTTCTACACGATTGGAGAATTCCTATATCGGAATAATGGGGAAAACGATTGAACCAGTGATTAAACCGATTGGATTTGATTGGAAAATAGGAGTCGCCCTGATTACCTCTTTTGCGGCTCGAGAAGTTTTTGTTGGATCGATGGCAACGATTTATGCAGTGGCTGATGATGGTACCACTTCTTCCAGTTTGATTGATAAAATGCGACAAGAGAAACACCCCGACGGAACGGCTGTATATTCTCTTGCTGCTGGAGCAAGCTTGATGGTATTTTACGTCTTTGCCATGATGTGTATGGCCACACTTGCGGTGGTGAAACGCGAAACAAAAAGCTGGAAGTGGCCACTCATTCAACTTGGATATATGGGAGTATTGGCATATCTTGGAGCTTGGATCACCTTTAATCTTCTCTCGTAGTGCAGCTTATTTTAGTAACCATAGTACTTTCGCTTGCAACGCTTTATTTGGCGCGCGAGTTCTACAAGCGCTTCCTTTCGAAAGACACCAAGTGCGATGGCTGTGCAGTGAATAAGCTAAAGGGTTAAACTTCTACCCCTTGCTGTTTTAAAATTCCAGGAGCCTTCCAAGCATAGAAGAACAAGTACAAGAAACATGCGACTCCCACGAAGAAGCTAAGTCGAATTCCGATAGACTCTTGATCAACAAGCACACCTTGGAATAATGAGATAAACCCACCTCCCATGATCATCATAATCAAAAATCCAGATCCTTTGTTTGTATAGGCTCCTAATCCTTTAATCGCAAGGGTAAAAATACAAGGCCAGAGTGTGCTGCAGAAAAGTCCTACGCTGATAAGGGCATAGATACTGACCATCCCATCAGAGAAAATTCCGATTAAGAGCGCGATAATTCCGAGTCCTGAAAACAACATCAATTGTCGTGCGGGATTTCCTTTACTCATCGCTTCCGCAGCGATCATAAATAAGATTACGAAGACGTAGTAATAAAGTGGAGTAAGGTCTTGATTGGTAATGGTATTGATCAGGACAAATATTCCAAAGGCACCATATGGAAGAACGAAGCGTAAAATATTTTGTGTCATCGGTTTAGAGGAGAAAACTCCCGCGGCTGAGGTCCAACGTCCAATCATGAGACTTGCCCAATAAAGAGAGACATAAGGAGTAATTTGATTTGGCTCCATATCAAAGTTCACCTTTAAATACTCTCCTAAGTTTCCAGCGGTCGCAACTTCTACACCTACATAAACGAAGATGGCGATCATCCCTAAATAGAGTTGGGGATAGTCTTTCACTGATTTTTTTACATTCACCTCTTCTGTTGATTCTTGCTGTTGAATGTGATTCGGTACTTTGGAAAGCATAATCAGAAGAGCAACAAGTAGAAAAGCACTTCCCAACACGAGATAAGGAGTTTCAATACTTTCAATACTTGCTTTGGCATCTGCTGCAGAGGTAGTTCCAAAGATGGCTAGGGCAATAAGTACCGGTCCAATCGTTGTTCCAATATTATTGACGCCTCCAGCCAAGCTCAAGCGCTGCGAACCTTTTTTCGGATCTCCAAGTGAAATTACCAAAGGATTGGCAGCCGTTTGTTGAAGCGAAAATCCCAGACCGACGACGAAAAGTCCACTGATCAGCAATTCAAAGGATTCCAATCTGGCCGCTGGGATAAACAATAGTGTTCCAACAGCAGATATGCCCAATCCTATCGAGATGCCTTTTTTATAACCAATTTTAGATAAGATATCGCGCTTTAGCGCAGATGAAGCGATTAAATAGATGATTGACCCAACGGTGTAGGCGACATAAAATGCAAAAGAGATCATTTGAGATTGCCATTGTGCCAGGTCCAGTTCCTTCTTAAAAACGGGAATTAGAATGTCATTAGATGCGGCAACAAACCCCCAAAAGAAGAAGACAGTTGTCAAGGTTATTAGTGCACCGTAGTTTGTTTTTAATGCAGATTGTTCGCTCATAGTCGTTAATTTGGTTGGACAAAATACGCATAAATATATCACGACAAGAAATTGAAGAATAATTCCTCTGGGGACTTCCTAAGTTTTGTTGCTTAAGTGAAAGATAATTCGTTTAAATTTGATTGGTTTTCTCTTCTACAACAGTTTTAATTGTAGCTTTAAAAAGTTTTCTTTTCGAGGGGATTTAAACGCAAAAAAAAATAAAAACGCATTTCATGAGAAAACAAATACAGGCCGATTTGTCGAATATTGCCGATGTTCTTCGAAAAGAAACACTGAATTACAAAGAGCTTTCCGAGAGCATAAATGAATTCCAAGAGATTGTGAGTGGCATTCACTCTTTTCGCAAGGATGGAGAAATTGAGAGCTTGCATTTTGACAACGGAATGGCATTGGGCACTTCTTATGCTGCGATGTGTTTGAAGGATTGCATGCGAACGAAGATGTTCGTCAAAGGAATTATGGAGGCGATTGATACCTTGGCGTCAAAATCAATGGGTGCCATTCATATTCTTTACGCTGGAACGGGACCTTATGCTACTTTGTTGCTTCCTGTATTGGCGAAGTATTCAAGTGAGAGGGTGAAATGTTCGTTACTTGAGGTGAATGCATCCACATTTGAATCTATGAAGGCGGTGATTAAGGAATGCGGGTTTGAGGATTTTGTTGTTGAATATATTCATGCTGATGCGACACAGTTCGAAATTGACAATCCAAAGAGTATTGATATTCTTGTGAGTGAAACAATGCAGCGTGCTTTAGATTCGGAACAGCAAGTCCCGATTGTTATGAATCTTCTGCCACAACTTAGGAGTGATGCGATTTTAATACCAGAAAAAATTGATGTGAGCGCTGTTCAAATGAGGATTGATTGGATGCATGCTACAAAGACAGAGGATTCATTTTGCAAACAATTGGGGTCAGTCATTGAACTCAGTAGAAATGAATTCGAACGAATGACAGCTGGTTTAAAGCATGGGGAACAAATTCAATTTAGTTCTAAAGTATTTACTGTTTCTTCAGCTTCACTGAAAACCCACAACGAACTCAGCCTTTTGACGGAAATCCAGATTTTTGACACAACCTGGCTGCGTACTTTTGACAGTGGATTGACTGTTCCTAAGGGCGTATATTCGTTTTCAGATGATACCGAAAAAGAGTTCAAGTTTAAGATGCAATATGTTGTTGATGGTGATCCCGGGGTTCGGATTGAACGCCAGTAATTCTGACGAATTGTCAGTGTGATAAAATTGGCTTGATATTAGACAAAAAAAAACTATGAGTAAAAAGAAGAATGTGTCGTTTTCTTGGGCATTTAGAGAATACATTTGGCCCAGAAAGAACATGCTCGGATTGGGATTGATTTTAATACTAATTCGGAGCGCTGCGGGACTTGTTGTGCCGCATGCGACAAAAGTCCTTTTGGATGAAGTTGTTCCATCCAATGACATGCAGTCAATGTGGCTGCTGTTGGGAGTTGTTGCTGCCGCGATATTGGTGCAGGCCTCAACCTCTTTTGGTTTGACGCGTTTGCTGAGTGTTCAGGCGCAACACATGATTTCTCAAATGCGTGTCCAAGTGCAAAAAAAATTGATGCGATTGCCAATTCACTTTTTTGATAACAACAAATCAGGAGCACTTGTATCTCGTGTGATGAGCGATGTTGAAGGGGTTAGAAACCTTGTGGGAACTGGGTTTGTTCAACTTGTAGGTGGAACAATTACGGCGGTTGCAACGGTAATTATTCTGATTCAAATCAATTGGGTCATGACGGTTTCTGTATTAATTCCAATCGTCATTTTTGGTTTTGTTATGCTAAAGGCATTTGGCGTTGTTCGACCAATTTTTAGAGACCGTGGAAAAATCAATGCCGATGTAAAAGGAAGGCTTACCGAGACATTGGGTGGGGTGCGTGTGATCAAAGCATTTAATGCAGAAGAGCAAGAGAATAAAAACTTCGCGAAGGGAGTAGACCTATTGTATCAGAATGTAAAAAAGAGTTTAACGGCAACAGCTTTGATCTCAAGTGCTTCGGCTTTCTTGATTGGATTGGCTTCAACAGGAATAATGGGTATTGGCGGGTATTTTATGATGGAGCAAACAATGACAACAGGTGAATTCATATCATTTACATTGTATCTCGGATTGATGATTGCTCCGATTGTTCAGATGAGCAATATCGGAAGTCAGTTGACGGAGGCGATGGCCGGATTGGACCGAACTCAAGAACTCTTGAATATGTCTGAGGAAGACGACCCGGAGGTTCGAGTAAATTCGTTGGCATCTGTTGTGGGCGACATTGAATTTAAGGACGTTTCATTTGGCTATGAAAAGAGCAAAGAAGTGCTTCATTCACTATCATTCAAGGCTCCTGCGGGCAGTGTTACTGCGTTAGTTGGTTCTTCCGGATCAGGAAAATCAACAATTGCAGGACTCGTAGCTACATTTTTGAATCCAGATTCAGGGACTGTTTCTTTGGATGGGCATGACCTTTCCAGTATCAACCTTAATAGCTACCGGCATTATTTAGGAGTGGTGTTACAGGACGACTTCTTATTTGAGGGTACTGTTCGGGAGAACATTTTGTTTCCGCGTCCGAATGCTTCTGAAAAAGAATTGGATGCAGCAGTTAAAGGAGCTTATGTGGATGAATTTACCGATCGTTTTGACGAAGGTCTCGACACTGTTATCGGCGAGCGTGGTGTAAAATTATCTGGAGGGCAGCGGCAGCGAATATCAATTTCTAGAGCACTGCTGGCCAATCCAAAGGTGATCATCTTGGATGAGGCAACATCGAATTTGGATACAGAAAGTGAAACGTTTATCCAAAAGAGCTTGAATGGCTTAATGCGTGACCGAACTACATTTGTGATTGCTCACAGACTCAGCACCATTCGTCAAGCGGATCAAATTTTAGTGATTGAAGACGGAGTGATTGTTGAGCGCGGAAAACACGATGAACTCTTGGAAAAGAAAGGCCGTTATCATGAATTGTACACCTATCAAAGTCGGATTTGATGCACTTTCGATCAGGGGCTGTTTCTCAAGGAATCGAAGGACGTTAGGTCAAGTTCTCTAACCTCACCAGCGTCCAAGTCGTCGAGTTCTATACTTCCAATTCTGATACGGATCAAACGCAATGTTGGGAAGCCAACAGCGGCTGTCATTTTTCTTACTTGCCTGAATTTCCCCTCGGTGATTGTAATGGATGCCCAGCTTGTTGGGCCGTGTCGGTCGTCTCTGATTTTTTTTCCTCGGACGGGTAATTTTGGGGGTGTTGCAATCAATTTTGCTTTGCCAGGCTTGGTTGTATAGTTGCTTTTATCGACACTAATTTCAACTCCTTTTTGCAATCGGTCAATTGCTTCAGCAGTAATTTCTCCATCGACTTGAACGAGGTACTCTTTCTCTACTTTTTTACTGCGGATGGCTTCACTCATTTTACCGTCGGTAGTGAGAATCAATAGGCCTTCTGATGGTTCGTCCAAACGCCCAACGGACATCGTTCCCTTTGGGAAATCATGAAGTGTGCCAAGCAAGCCCTTTTTTCTTTTTCCAGAGTAAATGAATTGAGATAAGAATCCATACGGTTTGTAGATTTTGAAGTGCTTGTGCGTGATTGACATGCAGTATTATGCCTTGGCGAGATCGGCTACACTTTCAACGGACATATTGAGCATTTCTTTCACCGTTTTCACAATCGCATTTGTATCAAAGCCACATTCGTCCCAAAGTTCTTTTTGAGTACCGTGTTGAATATACGCATCAGGGATTCCCAAGCGCACGACTTCTGCCGAATAGCGCTGATCTGCCATGAATTCGATGACGGCAGAACCAAAGCCTCCCATGAGACAGCCGTCTTCAACGGTTATAATTTTATCGAACTTTGTAAATACTTCATGGAGCATTGTTTCATCGATCGGTTTGACAAAACGCATGTCGTAGTGTGCAATTGATGCACCACTTTTTTTCATTTCAGCGATGGCATCCTGGGCAAAATTGCCGGGATGACCTACTGTTAGAATCGCAATATCATTTCCGGAATTCAGCTTTCGTCCTGTACCGATTTTTACTTTTTTCATTGCAGTTTTCCATTCGGTCATTACTCCCTGACCTCTTGGGTAACGAATAGAAAAAGGCCCTAAATCTTCCGATTGTGAGGTATACATTAAATTCCTCAGTTCAGATTCATTCATTGGTGCACTCACAATCATGTTCGGGATGCAGCGCATGTATGACAGATCGTATGCTCCATGGTGTGTTGCACCATCAGCACCAACCAATCCGCCTCGATCCAAACAAAATACAACGTTCAAATTCTGGAGCGCTACGTCATGCAGCACTTGATCGAATGCACGTTGCATAAATGAAGAATAGATATTACAGAAAGGCGTCATGCCTTGCGTTGCTAATCCTGC
>Ga0228638_1000850_pt1 | contig 13224 bp, 9 predicted proteins | sample 48DmetaG_FD_182704 | JGI IMG/M metagenome (GOLD analysis project Ga0228638, IMG submission 182704) | Seawater microbial communities from Monterey Bay, California, United States - 48D | ecosystem: Environmental > Aquatic > Marine > Coastal | place: USA: California | collected 2016-10-31 | reverse complement strand
AAAACGCGATCGACACCCCGGGCCGCCTCGGCCCCTCGACGCGGGTCGCGCGCGCGCGCGCGGCGACGGCATTACTGAACTCAGAACGACCCGTCGACGCCCCGCGCGACGACACGGCGACGCTTGAAATTTAAGCGTTACACACAACCACTCACACACAACCAACCTCGACGGTCAAATGTCGGTCAACGTGCAAACCTCGCTCGATCAACACGGGCTCACCGCGGATGAACAAATGGCGGTGTTCGCGTACATGAACCGGTCGCAGCAGGTGAACGCGTACGAGGTGCAGCAGCACATCGCGGTACGTTTTGAGCGGCGTGGGTTTTTTGTGAATCGTTCGGGGGGGCGGGACGGAGCGCGCGCGCGGGCGCGGGATCGATGGCGCGTGTCGGCGATTCGCGGATGCTGACGCGGATGCTGACGTGGCGAGACTGACCTCGGATGATTCTCGATTCGCGCCGAACAGAACGGGACGATTAAATCGTTCGGTAAGGGTATCTTGGGCGAAGCCCAGACGAAAAAGTTGAACGAGGCCAGTCGCCAGAAGAGCGCGCTCGAGATCATGGGCGAACACGAACGCGCGAAGCAGCGCGCGAAGGCGGAACGCAGAGCGGCGAAGGAGGCCAAGGTCGCCGCTCGCCTCGAAAGAGAAGAGTTCGAACGCACCGGCGGACAGGTCAAGATGAGCAAGAAGGAACGAAAAAGGATGGAGATGGACATGGAGGACTAATGTAAGACGTAGTCCTCCTCGCGATGGAAACGCGTCGAGCGACGATTTGTCGCTCGTCGCGCGTCTTCGCGCGGCGTATCGTACGTCTTCAAGAATATCCTCACATCAACCGCACATCTATTCACGTTCCAACTTGCAACACATCAACTTGGTACCTGGCCGTTAACGGTCGTTCGAACCGTCTTGCGCGACACGTTTTGCATAGCCTTTAAGGCGGCGCGCTCGGAAACAGAGATTTTTTAGCCCGTACGTACCACACGGGATTGTTCGAATTTGTATATCAAATGATTAGTTGTACAGTATCAGTCAAGCCGCGATAGCGATGCGATGCGATGCGATGCGGTGCGCACGAGTTTGAGCGTTTCGCGCGCGAGTAAAACTCGTCTTCTTAGGATAACTGGACAATTTACAACTTAATTATTCCTCAACGCAACGGGATTCCAAACACCGTGCACTCCATGCGCGTGTCTTGGAAATCGAGCGTGAACACGCCTTCGTGCCCCCCCAATTTACCCTCTCGCATTCTAAAGCACAAACGATCGCCAACACTCAAGACAGCGGCCTTGCCGACTGGGAGCATCTCCCAACGACCTGAGCTCTGGCGCCACACCCCAGGTCCTTCGTGCAGAGACTTCATGCGGATCCTTTCCTTGATGACCGCGATTGAGAACTGCTGTCTACTCACGCCCTTGTTTTCAATACCCCCCATGCCACGACCGATCGTTTGCTGACCGTCGTGCAATAAAATCTCTGGAGGAACGTAGGACTTGTCGTTTGCCTCAGTTGAGAGCGGGTCAGGGACGTAAATCAAGCGCAGCTTTCTATACTCTTCTTCCTCAGCATGGCCAGTAGTGATAGCGCGAAGCTCATTTTCATCTTCCGGCAGCAGACTGAGCTGTTCTTGGATTTCCCGCACCTCGTCGAGTAACTGCTCGAGTGTCTTTTCGTAGCTCAGGCCAGGGTCGCCGGCAGCGTCCTTCAAGCGCAAGTCGTTGGGATCGAACGGCACTCCCGGGTGATCATCGTTCTCGATGTTCGCTAGCATCATTTCTAAACCGAAACGTTCGCCGTCGTCTTCGTACTTGTCGTCTAAAAACGTTTCAGAAGACATGACGCCAACAAAATCTACGATGGTCGTCGCCATGCCAATTAGCACGAAAGCGTTCGTGATGGCGAGAGCCAAGGCGAACAAGTCGAACTTGCCGATTCGCCCGGACGACACAAACGTGACGGTTGACGTGGCCCACGTGTGGAAGTACCGCGATATGGAATGTATCCCGGCATCTGTTGGGTGAGGCAAATACGTCACCGTCGTCTTCGCGTTGAAGTTATTCGTCTTCACTTGTTCCGCAGACAAAGTCGCCGTGACCGTCGTCTTCAACGGTTTACTAAAATAAGTGTTTGTAAACGACACCTTCACGTTCAGGCGCAGGCCCGACATGCGATAGGGCAGCCCTGTCACGGAGCCTCGGTCGCCGACGATTGAGGGATTTGTTTCGTCAAGCGAGTTGATCCCCGCCATGGCTAACAACTGCGGAAACGTGACCGTCGGCTTGGTTATCGAGGTGATATACTCTACTCCATCTACGTCAACGACTTCCGCCTCGTTAAGAGTTCCACTGGCTGTTTGGTACCGAATATCTAACTGCATGCTCAGCAAGTCTACGCCGACCACCATGTACGCTTGCGGCGACGTCTGAGTCTCCGTACACCCTGCCGCCCCGTACGTCGACGCGCCCGGTGATGTACACGATCTCGTCACGGAGTGTACTTCTGCAAACGTGCCGATGGTCATCCCATTCCCCGCATCGAACGGCCACACGTACTCAGCCGGCGCGTGCTGCGCCGTACATTCGAGCGCCGTCATGTAAGCGTCGTCAAACACCTTCCCCCCTCGACGCCAATTCACGTACCCTGTGTTACAATAATCCACAGTCGCATTCTGCGCGATTTCACGCGCCAGCACCACGTTGCTCGTCACCGGATCCGGTCCGAATTTCTGATACGTCGTCGTCACGTACAGCGCCGGAAGCTCGAAAAGCATGTAGTTATGACTCAATAAGATCGACACCAGCGCGAACGTCGCGATCAGGCTCATGAATATGAAGTGCAGCGTCACTAAGAACTTATCGTTCGTCTTCACGAGCTTCGTGGTGCGGTAGGTGAAGACCTCCGTGACGGAGTCTTTGAGGAGCTCTTTGAAGCCCATGGTTTCTGTGCGTTATTTCGTCGCCGCGTCGCGCGCGCGCGCGTCCGAGTCGCGCTCTGAGCGCTTCGGAACGCGCGTCGAGGATTTCTTTCTCGCGTGCGCGCGTCCGGCCGGCGAATCACGTCGCGCGCGCGCGCACGAGGCGCGTTATGCCGATGGTTTCGCCGCGGCCCGCGCCGGGTGTTGCGCTCCCGTTCGGTCCCCTGGGCGCGGCGCGGGGAGACGCGGCGGAAAAAATGTGATTAATAAGAACTACCAGTCTTTCTGTGGTGGATGCTCGTCACGCCTTCGGCGTCTAAGAGAGTCCCGCGCTCGACTTCGGCGAGGACGACCCAGTGGTCGCCGGCCTCCATTCGCTTCGTGACGGTGCACTCGACGCACGCGAGGGCCTGTTTCACCACGGCGCAGCCGTTGGTTTCGGAGATGTCTACGTCGAGCGCGCCGAAACGGTTCTCACCGGGAGCGAACGGTTTGAGTAGGGCCTTCATGACGTCCTTTTCGCCGCCGGACTTGAGGACGTTGAGGTTGAACTTGCCGCCGGTCATGAGGAAACTCTCGACGGCGCGCTCCTTGGCGACGGCGACGGTGAGCGCCGGCGGATTGAAGCTCGCTTGAGATACCCAAGACGCTAACATGGCACTTTGCGTGTCTTCGTTCTTCGTCGTCACCGCGCATAGCGAGCCGACGATGCGCCCGACGGCGGCGGCGGTGTCACTGACGCCGTCCGCGGCTTGGCCGACGGATTTACGCTCGAGCACTTGTTTGCGGCGCTCGATCTTGCGCACCGCTTGCGCGAGATCCGTCCCGCTCTCTTCACAAAGCTGCAGCGTCTCGGCGGTAGGTTTGAATTTACACCGCAACGGCTCGAACGCACTTTTAAAGCCCGCGTCTGTCAAGCGTTTGTCGATCATCGCCACCGCTTCGCCAGACCAGCCAAAGGATCCAAAGGAGCCGCACGGCTTCTCCAAATCGCCCTCCTTCACGATCGCCCCGAGTGCGGTCTGCACGGGCGTCGGTAAAGTGCCACCGAGCGTCGGTGCACCGAGGGCGAACCCCGCGCTACGTTTCAACACTTCTTCCACTTCGATCGGTGACGCGAGCTCGCAGTTGAACATTTCCGCGCCGACGCCTGTCTTGGCGACGCCTCGCGCGATGGCTTGCGCCATCGCGCCGGTGTTCCCGTACGCACTGGCGTAGATGATGGCCACGGACAAGTTATCCCCAGCGGAAGTTTGCATTTTGCACCACTCTACGTACTCTCGATACAGCTCCGTGACCGAGGACGCGACGACCGGGCCGTGCGCCGGGCAAATAGTCTTCGCGACGCCCTCGAACGCTTGCGAGCTCGTTTTCCCCGCCATGGACTTGCCCATCGCGCGCAGCAAAACCTTTTTCACCGCGCCGCTCTTTTCCCACTCCTCCATCCGTCGTCCCATCCGTTCGTCGTACGCGTTCTCTTCTTTCACGGTAAGCTTCTCGAGCAAAGGCGACACTTGCCTCGCCATCGGCGCGAGGAGGCAGTCAAAGTAAAACCTCCAATCCTCCCCGAACGTCTCCAACCCGCCCTCATCGCCGTATCCTTCCATCGTGCCGACGTGTGCGGAGAAAAACTTCGACGTAAACAGAGTTTGCGACTTCTCATCGCGCGCGAAGATCAAATCCGGCCAACGCGGCGTGGGCGCGAGCGTAAATCTCAAAGTCCGCCCGCCCAAATCCAACCGCTCGCCGTTGCGCACGACGCGCAACCGCGCCCTCAGTTTCCCATCCGTCCCCTTCCACGCCGCACACAGCGCTTCATTCGTCAGAGGACTATTCGGTTTCAGCGCCTGTTGAATCAACTGCGCCCCCGGATTCGAGCACAGCACCTCCACGCACGCCGCGCCCTCGCTCCTGTTCGCGATCGCCGCCGCGAGCGCGTCCAACCGCCGCGGACTCACGTGCAGCACCGCGTGATACGCCGCGTCGCGCGCCCACGCCCCCAGCCCCTCGATCTCGCGCGCGTACCCCTCCGCGTGTCTCCCGTCGACGCAATCGATCAGGCACGCATCCTTTTCGCCTCGCGTCGCGTACGCGTTCTCCGTCGTCCCTCGCCGCGCGCCGTACTCCACCTCGAACGTCCGTCGCGCGCGCGTCGCGAACGACACCATCGCCACCCCGCCGACGACGTCATCGCGCGTCGCGACGCGATCGTCGCCGTCGTCGCCGTCGCGCGCGCCGTCGTTCGCCGCGAACAGCGCGTCGCGCGCGCGCTTCGAATCCGCCGCGCGCGTCTCCTCGCGTCCCGTCTCGAGCGCGCGTCGCGCCGTCGCGCGCCGTCGACGCGCGACATCGCGCGCGCGTCGCGTCGCGCATCGCGTCGCGTCACCGCGCGTCGCGGCGCGCGTCGCGGCGCGCATCGCGGCGTCGTCGAGTGCCGTCCGCGTCAGCGCGTCGCCATCGCGCGACGCGCGCGCGATGGAGCGCGTCGACGCCATCGCGCGCGCGCTCGGCGCGACGCGCGACGACGTCGTCGGCGAGCTCCTGCGCGCGATGGGCGTCGATCGGTGCGCGCGGCGAGCGCGCGCGCGACGATTCGGTTCGGTTCGGTTCGGTTCGGTTCGCGACGACTGACGACGCGTCGCGCGCAGGGACGAGCGCGAGGGCGGCGCGCGCGTGCGCGAGGCGTTCGCTCGAATTCTCGCCGATCGACGCGCGAGCGGCGACGCGTCGACGAGCGACGACGACGACGACGACGACGACGGACCGCGCTCGGCGCTCGACGCTCGGCGCGACGGCGACGACGCGTCCGAGAGCGAGATTCCACCGCTTCGCGAGCGATTAAAGCGCGGCCGCGACGCCGCGACGACGGGAGACGCGCGATCGAGCGCGACGCGACGCGCGACGCGACGCGCGGCGACGGATTCCGAGGTCGCGAACGCGCTCGCGGCGTGGCTTCGCGCCGACGACGAGACGTACGAGCGCGCGCTGCTGACGCGCGGCGTCGACGTCGACGACGCGCTGGCGCGCGCGCGAGTCGCGGGCGTGCGGGCGAGTCGCGCGGTGTTCGTCGAGTGGCTCGAGGGCGAGGGCGTCGCGCTGGCGCACACGAAGACGCGCAGAGCGCGCGAGCGCCGTCGTCGAGCGCGCGTCGGCGCGCCGTCGCGATAGTCGTCGAGCGTCGCGTCGCGTCGCGTCGCGCGGGTAGTCTAGCGTTAGTTTTAACGCGGCGCTCGAAATGAATCGTTCGCGCGCGTCGTCTTCGCGTCGTCGTCGTCGTCGATCGGTCGCGAACCGTCGTCGCGTCACACCATGCCTCGCGTCGTCTTCGCCTCCGTCGCGCCCGCGCGCGACGTCTCGCGGCTCCACGTTCGCACCCCGCTCGTGAAGTCCGCGCCGCTGAGCGAGATAATGCGTCGCGACGTGTACCTCAAGCTCGAGTGCGCGCAGCCGAGCGGGTCGTTCAAGCTGCGCGGCGTCGGACGCGCGTGCGCGCTCGCCGTCGAGCGCGACGGCGCGCGCCTGCTCGTCTCCTCTTCGGGCGGCAACGCGGGACTCGCGACGGCGCACGCGGGACGCGAGCTGGGCGCGCAAACGGTGGTGTACGTGCCGGAGACGACGCCGGAGCGCGTGCGGGACGCGCTGCGCGCGTACGGCGCCGAGGTTGAGGTGCGCGGGACGCAGTGGAGCGAGGCGAACGCGGCGGCGACGGCGCGCGCGGCGGCGTGCGGAGGGGCGATGATACACCCGTTCGAGGGCGAGGACACGTGGGACGGGCACAGCACGATGATCGATGAGATCGCGGAAGATTTGGGCGGACGAAAGCCGGCAGCCGTCGCGACGTGCGTCGGCGGCGGCGGATTGCTGGCGGGATGTCTGCGAGGCATCGAGCGGTGCGGATGGGGCGACGACGTCGTCGTGGTGGCGATGGAGACGATCGGGGCGGATTCGCTGAACGCGTCGATGCGCGCGGGAGAGGTGGTGACGCTGCCGGCGATCACGAGCGTGGCGAAATCTCTCGGCGCGGCGTCGCCGTCGCCGGCGGTGTTTAAGATGTGCGTCGAACTCGGCGACGCGCGCGTGCGCGTGCGCGCGTGCGACGACGCGCACGCCGTCGCCGCGTGCCTGCGCTTCGCCGACGATCATCGCGTGCTCGTCGAGCCGGCGTGCGGCGCCGCGCTCTCCGCCGCGTACTTTCCGGAACTCGGCGCGCTCGACGGGATATCGTCCGACCCGCGAGCGCCGATCGTCGTCGTCGTGTGCGGCGGCTCCGTCATCGATCGAGCGTCGATGAACGAACTCGCGAAAGCGTTTAGTCTGGCGTGAGTGATTCGGACGCTGCTAGCTAGTTCTAGTCGTATTCTAAAAAGCGGCGAATCGTTCAAGAAACGTACAACCCGTCGGATTCGTTTCGACGCAGCGCGGGGGCGTAGTACACTCGTAATTCCGCGAGCGTCGCGCCGGCGCCTTCTTTAAAAAGTCCGGACCCGTCCTCGAATGATTCGTAATGGGTGCCCAACCGGCTCTTACACTCGCGCGAGCCCGTGGCGTTCGCCTCGCCGAGATCGAACGAACCGCCGACGCCCGCGTACGACGACCCGTTCGGTGGCGCGAAACCGAGCGGCACGCGCAAAGCATCGACGCCGAAGCACGGTCCCTGCGCGCCAAAATCAAAGATCGCCGCATTTCCCCCCGGCAAGACGTTCGCGACGTCGCTCGGCGCGTCTCCTCGTCGAAACGCCGCGTCGCTCCGCCACTTGCACAAAAACGCGTTCCCGCTCTCGCGATAATCCTCGACGGAATAAAAACCCAGCGGATTGAACCCCGCGAACCGCGACCCTTTCGTGGTTTTCCCGATCACCAGGCACGGCCCGCGCCCGTCGACGTCGGCGTGAAACGCTCGCGCGTTGTACCCTCGCGTCTCCGCGTCGTACGCCACCTCCAAAACCCTCCCCTCCAGCACCGTCCCGCGCACCGCCGCGAGCACCGCCGCGACGGACGCGTCCTTCGCCGTCGCCCGCGCGGTCCACGCGTCGTAGGCCTCGCGATTCGGCGCGCTCGAGTCGGAATCCTTCGGCGTCACCAAGTCCAACAGTTTATCCATGAACGACGCCCGCGCCGCGCTCGAGCGACGCCCGCGTCGCGCGCGCGCGCGCGTCGACGCGACGCGATCTCGCGCGCGCGCGGGCGCGACGCGCGCGCGAATCATGGCGCGCGTCGCGCGTCGCGCGTCGTCGTCTGACGCGACGATTCGCCGACGCGACACTTGACGACTCGACCGATCGTCGAACGCCCGCGCGACGCCCGCGCGACGCGACGCCTCGAGTCCGCGCGCGTCGACGACGCGCCGATCGTCGCGTCGGCGCGCGCGAACGCGCGCGCGCGCTCGAGCGACGCGCGAGCGACGCGCGAGAGAGGATCTCGAGAAGACGCGTCGGCGCGCGATCGACGACGCGCGATGGACGAACCGAGCGAGGAACGAAGCGGGGACCACGCGGCGCCGGTGGGGGACGACCCCTCCACGGCGCCCGTGCCGGAGAAGGTGCGCGCGAGGGCGAGAGACGCGCGCGGGCGCGGAAACGCGCGGCGCGCGGCGAGGCGATTCAAACCCGAGACGCGCGAACGACGCGAACGCGATTCGCGACGGCGCGACGGCGCGCGGCGACGCGACGACGACGCGAGATTGACGAGTGTGTGGTTTGTGAACGATGCAGACGCAAGTCGGGGGATCGCCCGTGTACATCGTGGAACGGAAACTCGGAAAGGGCGGGTTCGGGCAGGTGTACGTCGGACGGCGGTTGAAGCCGACCGACCCGAGCGCGACGACGGGGCCGAATGCGAACCAGGTGGCGTTGAAGTTTGAACACAGGTCGAGTAAGGGATGTGATTACGGACCACCGTACGAGTGGAGCGTGTATAACTCGCTGGGGGGTATTCTCGGGGTGCCGAAGGTGCACTATAAGGGGAGTCAAGGAGACTACTACGTGATGGTGATGGATTTGTTGGGGCCGTCTTTGTGGGATAAGTGGAACGCGAACGGGCAGATGATGTCGCAGGAGATGGTCGCGTGCATTGCGGTGGAGTCGCTCGCGATTTTGGAGAACTTTCACAGTAAAGGGTTCGTGCACGGCGACATCAAGCCGGAGAACTTTTTGCTCGGACCTCCGGGAACGCCGACGGAGAAGAAGTTGTATTTGGTTGATTTAGGTCTGGGGACGCGTTGGCGCGACCCAATTTGTTCGGCTCACATAGAATACGACCAGAGACCAGATATTTTCCGAGGAACAGTGCGTTACGCGTCCGTGCACGCGCACTTGGGCCGCACCGCATCTCGACGCGACGACTTGGAATCGCTGGCGTATACTTTATTGTTCCTCTTGAAGGGGCGATTACCGTGGCAAGGTTACCAAGGCGATAACAAGGGGTTTTTAGTATGCAAGAAGAAGATGGCTACCAGTCCCGAGGCGCTTTGCAGATACACTCCGAGCGCATTCAGGCAGTTTATGGAAGCCGTCATCAACTTGAAGTTTGACGAAGAACCTAAGTACGGAGCCATGTCCGGACTCTTTGAGCCTCTGTGCGGCGCCGTCGCGAGACGCCCGATCTCTACCGAAGGCGCGAAGAAGGTTGGCATGAAGCGTAAAATTTCTGACATGCAGTTTGACACCGACGATAAGGACCGACTGAAGAAGAAGGTACGCGTCGGCTTGCCCGCGCAGCAATGGATCACCATTTACAACGCCCACCGACCGATGAAGCAAAGATACCACTACAACGTGGCGAACTCGCGCATCGAGCAGCACGTGGAGAAAGGTAACGATGACGGTCTATTCATCTCCAGCGTCTCCTGTTCGGCTGAGCTCTGGGCGCTCATCATGGACGCCGGTACGGGCTTCAGCGCGCAGATTTGGAACTTGTCCACGCATTTCTTGCCGAAGGACTGGATCTTGGAACAGTGGGACGATGGATACTACATCACCGCGCTCGCGGGTTCGTCCGCCGGCTCTGCCATCGTCGTCATGTCGAAAGGCTCGACGTACACGCAGCAGTCGTACAAGGTGAGCGACTCGTTCCCCTTCAAGTGGATCAATAAAAAGTGGAAGGAAGGCTTTTACGTCACCTCCATGGCCACTTGCGGGTGCCGCTGGGCAGTCGTCATGTCCCGAAACGCCGGTTTCGTCGATCAATGCGTTGAACTGGACTTTATGTACCCGAGTGAAGGCATTCACCGACGCTGGAACGGTGGTTTCCGCATCACGTGCTGCGCGGCGACGACAGACCAAGCCGCCTTCGTGCTCTCCATCCCTCGCCGCCGACCGGGCGACGAGACGCAGGAAACTCTTCGCACCTCGGCCTTCCCGTCCACGCACGTCAAAGAAAAGTGGGCGAAGAACCTTTACATCAGCGCCGTCGCGTTCGGTCGCACGGTGAGCTAACGCCGCTCTCCGCGCGATTCCAACCACTTTTTCCGAGGAGATCGAGCGATCTCGCGCCGGCGATATCGTCTCTCGCGCCTCCTCCAGCTTTCACCGCGCGCTTTCACCGCGCGTTCGCACCGTCATAGTTTTGTATAGATATCAACGCTCGTACGAATCACGTCTCCAGAAGTCGAGTCGCCGCTTTTCAGACAATCTCCGTCTCGTTTTTCAGCCGCGTCCTCTCGCGCGTCCTCGCGCGCTGACTAGGCGCGGCGTCGCCCTCGTGGCTGGATAATTCTCCCCACACCGCGCCTCGTCTTCGCGCGCCCGACGCCGCGCGCGCGCGGTGACGAAGAAAAAGCGCTTCGCGCGCGACGTGACGCGCGCGCGTCGCCATGCTGCTTCCGCGCGTGCCGCCGAGCGCGTTTTTCGACTCTCACCGTCGCCGCGTCCCGAAGCGACGCGCGACGTCCGCGGACGACGCGCCGACGAGCGACGCGTCGTCCACGGCGCGGCGCGCGAAGAACGATGATCTCGTCGCGAAGCTGAGACTCGGAGATTCCGTGGACGCGGGACGCGCGGTGAAACCGACGCGGTTGGAACGCGCGGCGGCGAGGGTGAATCGCGAGCGGGACGCGGCGACAAAGGCGGTGCTGGCGTTCGCGCTCGGCGTGGTGAGCATGATGCCGACGATGACGACGGATGCGCCGACACCGCAACCGGTGGTGAGTGGAGTGAAGCGGACGATGGTGGCGGGGACGGTTAAGAGCGCGACGAGCGACGCGACGCGAAGGGGGGAGACGGCGGCGGAGGCGCAATTCACGCGCGACGTGGAACGCTTCGTGGGCAGGATGAGCATGTAGACGTGCGCGAATTGATTAGAAAGTGCTAGAACGCTCGCACGTCGCGACGTTTGTTGTATTGAAAGAGCCAACATTTTTTGTTAAGAATTACATGCGGGGTCGACGGCGCGTCAGTAGTAAGAGCCGACTTTGCGATGATGGGACGCCGTTCGTACGTCTTGGTTGAACACCTTACCGTTGAAAACTTCGCTGTACACGATCCAGTGATCGTTGGCTTCCATTCGAGACACCACTCGGCACTCCATGAACGCCACGGCGTCGCCGAGGATGGGCGCGCCGCAGTTGGCGGGCGCCCACTCCACGCCCTCGAAGCGGTCGGCGCCGGGTGGGAATCGCGTCAGAAAGTGCTTCATTAACGGTTCGAAGCCGTTCTCGGGAAGGCAATTCAGGACAAACGTGTCGTTGACTTGCATCAGTGATTCAATGGCGCGATCTTTCGCCACCGCGACGGTAAAACCGAGAGGTTCGAACGAGGCTTGGGCGACCCAAGACGCGATCATCGCCGAACGCGCGGTGCCCTGCGCGGCGGTGACGACGTACAAGCCTCCACTGACACGACCGAGCGCCTTGGCGACGTCAGGTGACATGGCGCTCTTCATGTCCGCCAGTGTCTTCTTCTTCGTCAAAAGTTGACCCAAATCGGTGCCAGCCTCTTCGAACAATTGATACGTGCCCTCGGTCGGGTCGCTCGTCACCTTGAGGGGCGAAAAAGCCTCGGTAACGCCGAGCTCGGCGAGTTTCTTCGCCAACAAGTCCACGGGCTCGTCTTCACCACCATACGATTCCGCGATGAAGAACTTTTGCTTGGCGTCCACGGCGCCGATGATGTTGGCGAGCTGCTCGTTGGCTGGACCGGCGCGCGGCGGCGAAAGCAAGACGATGCCAGCCGCGTGCTTCGTCGTTTCGATGAGTTCTTGAGAATCTGCGGACAATAAATCCATCATGACAACCTCTGTTTCGGTCTTCGTCAACCCGCGCGCGATGGACTGCGAAAGTCGATCGCTGAAACCGTACTCGGCGGTGTAAAATACCGCCACGTTTGCCTTGGCCTTGGCCAACGCGCTCTCGCTCCATTTCTTGTAATCCCCCACGAGTTCGTCCACGTTGTACCGCAGCAACGGTCCGTGGCCGTTACAAATGCCCACAAAATCTGCGCCTTCGGACTCGCACTTGCGAAGCGCCGTGAGCACCGATCGAGCGTTCGGTTTCATCAAACACTCGTAGTAGAAACGATAGTGCGGCATCAACGCGCTCAAGTCCCCGTCGAACGGGTCCTCACTGCAATAATGCGACCCGAACGCGTCGCACGTGTACATCAATCGTGACTTCGGATCGTATGTGAACATCGTATCCGGCCAATGCAAGTTGGGCGCCATGATAAACTTCAGCTCGTGTCCGTCGCCCAAATCCACGACGTCGCCCCCCTTGACCACCCTCGACTCGAACGGCTCGTGAATCAAATTCTCCAAGAACGCCAAGCACACCTTACTCCCGAGCACCGTCGCATTCGGCGCAATCTTCAGCACGTCTCCGATCAATCCCGAGTGATCGGGTTCGGTGTGCGAGCACACCACGTACTTGATCTCCAGCGGGTCGATTTCTCCAGTCAGCGTCTTCATGTACAACTCCCGAAACTTTTCGTGACTCGCGTCGATCAGCGCCGCCGTCCCGGGCGCGCCGCGAATGATGTACGAGTTATACGTCGTCCCTTTTTCCAACCCAAACTCGATGTCGAACCGATCGCGATCCCAATCGAGCGACCGTATCAGCGTGGTGCCCTCGCCGAGCGCCGTCGCCTGCGTCTGCAATCGCTTCTTCCCCTCGAACAGCTCCACGTCCGACGTCCTGACCGCCTCGCGCGTCACCGGCGGGTCCGTCACCGCGCACTCGACCCATCTCGCGCGCCGCGCGCGCCGCGCGCGCGTCGTCGCACCGCGCGAACCCTCCGGGCGTCGTCCGAGTCGGCACCTCGACGCCATCGCGTCCGCGCGCGTCGCCGCGCGCGCGCGCGCCGCGTCGACGCGC